>Ga0208974_1000943_pt1 | contig 11570 bp, 9 predicted proteins | sample GreLakmeER15MSRF_FD_187699 | JGI IMG/M metagenome (GOLD analysis project Ga0208974, IMG submission 187699) | Freshwater lentic microbial communities from great Laurentian Lakes, MI, USA - Great Lakes metaG ER15MSRF (SPAdes) | ecosystem: Environmental > Aquatic > Freshwater > Lake | place: Great...
GCATAAGCGCCGTAAGCGCTCTAAGGATTCTCGCCATAAGAAGCGTTTGTGGGGTTGATCTGACCCCGCAAGGTCTCAAACCCAAGCACGGGCGGCCAATTTGGCCGCCCGACTTGTTTTCGGGCTTGCTCCACCCCCTTTCACCCCCCAAGTCTGACCCTTCACCACACCCAAAACCATGGCCCGCGAAACCATTATCATCGAGTGCACCGAAGCCCGTAAGGAAGGTAAGAATCCCTCCCGTTACATGACCACTCGTAACAAGAAGCTTACCCAGGAGAAAGTTGAGCTGAAGAAGTACAACCCCTCCCTCCGCCGCCACACGCTGCACAAGGAAATCAAGGGCTAACCCCTTTCTTTCCCTGTAAAGACCGAAGGCCGATGCATCTGCATCGGCCTTCTGCTTTTAAGCCCTGTGGGTGGGCCTTAACCGGCTTGGCCGACGCGGCGCTCGGTGCGCCAGCGGGCCCGGTGGTGACGCTTCCAGTCAATCATGGCTCGTTCGAAGCCGATGTCTTGGCCGGCCTTTTCGGACTCGATCCATTTATGGCGGAGGATCTCTTCGCGTTCGGCAAGGAATTCGGCGTAAAGCGATGACCGCGCCGCCAATTCGGCGTCTTCGTGCGGTGTCGATTCTTCCTTCATTCTTATCTAAGTTAATAGCGTCGAGGCAGGTTTGGCAAGCCGGTCGTCACAAACCTGTCACGAAACGGGGACGAGTTTTCGCAAGACCGTGAGCGCGACTGACTTGAAGACGCGGGCGGCGTTGCTGTCGGGGTGGCTGATGACAACGGGGATGCCGTGGTCGCCCCCTTGGCGGACCGCTGGGTCGAGCGGGACTTCGCCGAGTAGCTCGGTGTGGAGTGCCGTGGCCACCTTCAGGCCGCCGCCTTGGCCGAACAGGTATTGCCGTTGGCCGTCGGGACCTTCGAAGTGGCTCATATTTTCAGCGACCCCGAGGATGGGCACGCCCACCTTCTCGAACATCGCCGCGCCGCGGAGGGCGACGGCGACCGCAGCCGTCTGCGGGGTGGTCACGATGACGGCTCCGCTCAAGGCCATGGCTTGGGCGATGGATAGTTGGGCGTCGCCGGTACCAGGGGGGAGGTCGATCAGTAATACGTCCAGTTCGCCCCAGCGGACGTTGGTCGCGAACTGGGAAATCGTTTTCATGATCATCGGCCCGCGCCAGACCACCGGGGCATCGGCTTCGATGAGTAGTCCCATGGATATGACCTTCACCCCGAAGTTCTCGACTGGTAGGAGTACCTCGCCTTCCATTTCAGGGCGGGCGTTGATGCCGATCATGAGGGGGACCGACGGGCCGTAGATATCGCAATCCATGAGCCCGATGCGGTTGGGGCGACCCTGCTCGGTGAGGGAGCGGGCGAGGGCGCAGGCTAGGTTGACTGCGAAGGTCGACTTACCGACCCCGCCTTTACCGCTGGCGATGGCGACGATGTGCTTAACCTGGCCCACGCCGGCGTTCGCGGGCAGCTTGATCTCGGCCGCGGCGGCGCCGGGGGCGGCCTTGGGGACCGTGACTGTGATGGCGATCTCGGGGTCGACGGCCCCGGCGGCCTTGAGCACGGCTTCAATCTCGTCGTACAGCTGCTTGGGGATTTTGGGGTCCGCCGTCGTCACGGCTAGGCCGACCGTCACCTTACCCTCGGGGGTAACCTCAATCCCGCGCAGGAGGCCGAAGGAGACGATATCACGGCTGAAGCCCGGGTAGCGGACTTGGCCGAGGGCCTTTTGGACGGAATCCTTATCGAGCGGCATGAGGAGGATTGAAGTCCCGCCCCACCTTAGGTCAAACTGCTATCGCTCTTACTATCCATGAAGTTCATCCGTCGCTCGCTGGGGCTCCTTTCTCTCTTGGCCTTGGGCCTTCTTCCGGCCTCCGCTCAGAATCGAGTCGTCGTTAACGACAGCATCGATGCCTTGATGAAGCAGGGAATCGTGCCGGTGACCGTGGTGAGCGATGACGCCACCATTGGTCAGCTGGTTACTTTCGCCTTGAGTGCCCACGGCGCTTTCAGCGTCCGCACTAACTCTTCGGTCCGCGTCACCATTGGCCGCACGGGGACCACGGCCGTGGTCGCCTGCGACCACCCCAGCTTTACGTTTCAAACCACGATTGAAGCGCGCGATCAAGATGACCTCGCCTTACGTGTCGCCGACGCCGCCGTGGTTGGCTTGGGTCGGGCTTGGAAGCTGAAGCCGCTCTTCGCGGCGACCAAGGTCGCTTTTGTCTCCAAGTTCACTGGTAACCAGGAAATCTATACCACGAACCTCGTGCATTCGAAAACCTCGCGCGTCACGAACCTCCGTAACACCAGTCACTCGCCCCGCTGGAATCAAGACGGCACACGCCTGACCTTCATCACCTCGGCGATGACTGGTTTCCCAGAAATCTATTCCACGAACGGTATCGGTAATCCCCGTGGCGTCGTCACCAACGTGCGTGGCGCCCTCGGGGCGGCCAGTTCGGGTCCGGATGGTCGCTTGGCCTTTGCCTCCTCGAATCGGAGTAACATGGATGTCTACGTTGCTAGTGCCGATGGTTCGGGCGCGCGCGTCGTGGTGGCCACACCGGACATCGATGCGGACCCCTCGTGGTCGCCGGACGGCACGCGCCTTGTACTCACCAGTGGACCGAATAGTCGGCCAGGAATTTACGTTTGCTCCCTCGCAGGGGGCGGGCTGACGCGCCTGTCGACGGGCTATGGTTACGCTGCGGAGCCGCGCTGGAATCCCGTAGAAACGAGCCTCATCGTTTTCACTTTCCAGTCGGGGGGCTTACACTTGGCTGTCGCCGACCTCCAGTCGGGGGCCATCACGCCAGTGCCAGCGACTTCGGGCATGAGTTTTTCGCGCAGCTCATGGTGTGCGGACGGGCGCCATGTCGTCGCCACGCAGTCGCTGAACTCGCAATCATGGATTTCAATTGTTGATACGAAGACGGGCAAGGCCACGCGCCTCAGCGATAGTAAACTCGGCGAGTGTTCGCAGCCGGATTGCTACGTCCGCCGCAACTAAGCGGCCCCGTTCAGCTTATTCGGCCGCGAGCAGCGGCGCTGGCGCGGGTGATTCCGTCAGACGCGGGAAGGATTCGCATTTCTCGAGAATCTCCGTTGGCACCACGCCACCGACGGGGAATTTGCCATGCGTTTCGGCGTCGACCATGACGATCAGGGGGTCGGTGTCCTTGTCCCGAGCGACGACAAAGAAATACCACTTAGGGGAGAAGCGATTAGCGGTGATTTCCTTATCCCCGACGCGGTAGCGAACGTAATGGCGGCGGTTGCCCGCCACGGGCTTATCGAGGACCTTATACTGTTCGCGGGTGAGGAAAGTGTCCTTGGGAATCTCTTCGGAGCGGAGGTCGCGGCAGGCGAGGAACTTTGAGCCCCAGGCCAGGTAGACCGTGTCACCGTTGATTTGGGCCGTCACCAGCAGGCGGGTCGGGGCGACGTCGGCTTCGAGTTTGCCGTTTTCCGGAACGAGGAAGTTGCCGTTCGGATCGACCACGATTTCTTTGGCACTGGAAGCGAGGACCCATGCGCCAAGCTCGGCGCCTAGGCCGGAGTTGAATTCGCTCCAGACCTTCTTACGGGCGTTCGGGTCGAAGTTGATACGGATGCGATTTTGTAGATCGCGCAGCTTACCGGCAAAGGTACGAAGCTCGCCAGCCCACTTGGTATTGTTGACTTTCTCAGCTTCGCGGGCGCGGAATTCGACGCGGTCGATGGCGGGTTTCAGTTCAGCCAACTTCATCTGTTCCATTTCGCTCTTCAAGCGGGCCGATTCCAGGGCGGCGTCGACCGGGAAACTGGCGACGACCTCGGAGCGAAGAGTATCGAAGGAGGCGTCGTCCAGCATCGGTGACAGTACCGTGTCCAGGACGGCGGCCGTGACCTTCTGCTGGATATCGGCAGGAATGGGGGTGCTCAAAACGTAGACCTTCAGGACGTCGTCGAGCTTGATATTCCACTTCGTGAGGAGATTGCTGAGCGGAGCGGTGTCGACGGCGCCGGAGACCTTGAAGCCTTGGTTTTCCGGGATGCGTAGGCGATTGAGCAGCACAGGGCGGAGCAGCTGGCCTCCGGTCGGACGCTGGAAGTTCGCGAGTTGGGCCTGGGCCTGAATCTCTTCGAAGCGCTTCACATCGGAGTCAAAACGCTTTTGGTTATCTGGCGCCTTCGGGTCATCTTTGGCAAACTTAGCGGCACCCTTACCGAGGAGGCTGCCCCCGATGTCTGTCAATGAACCCACGGAGGCGGCGAGGGCGAGGGCGACGACGAAGGCCGAGAGGCCGAGCGTACGGTGGGCGGTGATCTTGACTCGCAGGTCGGCTTCGTGGCCGGCGAGGACGATTTCGGCTTGGGCCTGGGAGATTTGGTCCACCGTCGCCGAGTCGGCGAGGCCGTACATCAGCAGCTTGCGGCGCACATCGACATCGAGTCGGCTGGCGTCGACCGCCGCTTCGGCCTCGCTCTTCTCAACTTTTTTGTTAAGTTTGATGCTGCTACCGAAAGTGAAATGCTTGCTCAGCGGCTCCCATTCGGCCGAGCCAGCAGGCGCGCACTGCGTCTCGGCATGGACCGTGCCGGCGTTGATGAGGTCTTGGATCTCGTACTCGCTGAGCGGGCCACGGACCTCGTTATCGATAAAAAGGGCAAATTGACGCATAGGGGCGTTGTGGCCTTGGGGATTAGGGCCTTCAAGAGGGTAATTGCTGGGTGCTCTGAGGCAAGCCGATAGGGGAATGCTTCACCTTTGCAAATTACCCGCAGATGGCTTTCCTTGTAGGGGTTAATGGCCAATCCAGGTATCAATCAATCGCAGAAGCAGGTGCAGGGGCTCGTCCTGACGCCCCAGCTCCGTCAGTCTTTACGGATTTTGCAGGTCCCGGCCGCCGAGTTATTACGTGAAATCGCGGATGAAATGGCGGCCAACCCGCTCCTCGAAGAGGTCGAGCCGGCGTCTGTTGATTCGATGGAAGCAGCCCCGTCCGAGGAGCCCGAAGAGGAGGGGCCCCGCGAGCTCAGCTTGGGGGACGAGGACTTTGATGCTTTGCGTCGCATGAAAGAGGATTGGGACGAGAGTTATTACGAAGAGATCCGTTCTCAGGGGTATACGCAGGACGACGAAGAGCGCCGTCGGCATATGATGGAGTCGGTCACCGGCGAATCATCCCTTTCCGAACATTTAGCCGAACAAGCTCGGACGGCCTCCGAAGACCCGCAGGTCCAGGAAGCCCTCAAGCTCCTGATTGCCTCATTGGATGACCGTGGCTTCCTCGACGAAGACCTTTCCTCCATCGCGTTACGTTCGGGGCAGAGCTACGAAGCCGTCGTCACCGCCCACACGTTACTGCTCGGTTTCGACCCCGTCGGTATCGGAGCCCGCGACCTTCGTGAATGTTTCCTCGCCCAGCTTCGTCAGCGTGGCCGGGGCTTATCTTTTGCCGCCCGCTTGGTGCAGGATGTTTGGGAGCCCTTGATGGCCCGCCGCCTCGATGAGTGTGGGCGTATTTGTGAGCTCACGCCGGACGAAGTCCGCGACGGCCTGACGGAGATGGCTAAACTGGAGACTGCGCCCGCGCGTCGCTTCATGCGCGATGATAACCGCGTGGTCACGCCTGATGCCACGGTAGAGAAGGCCGACGATGGCTCGTGGAAGGTCAGCATGGATGACCGGCACATCCCTAAGTTAAAACTAGCTTCCGCTTATAAGGATATGTTAGCGGGGCAGGCCTTGGGTGAAAAAGAGCGCACCTATATTTTAGAGCGGATGCGACAGGGTAAGTTCCTAATCGGTGCGATTGAGGAGCGCCAGCGTACCGTGGAGCGCCTTGCGCACATTATTGTGGAACGCCAAGGCGACTTCTTTGAGCACGGCCCGTCGCAGTTACGTCCGCTGACTATGACGGACGTTGCCAAAGAGATGGGCGTGCACGAGACCACAGTGGGCCGCGCCGCGGCCAATAAATGGATGCTCACGCCGCACGGCCTGAAGGAATTTCGCTGGTTCTTCACCTCGGGCGTTGCCACCGAAGACGGTGGCACGGTCGCTCAGGAAGGCGTGCAAGAGATCATTGCCGATATCTTGGCGCGGGAGAATCCCGCCGCCCCATTGGCGGATGAAGCGATTACGGCCGAGCTTCGGAAGCGCGGTATCCAAATCGCGCGCCGCACCGTGGCCAAGTATCGTGAAGCCTTGGGGCAACCGTCGGCGCACATGCGTCGTCGTCGGCTCTGATTAGCGGAGCCGTTCGAGGACCGAGCGCCAGCCGAAGTTAGCCATATCTGGGAAGAGAATCTGGACGCCGGCCGTGAGCCCATCGGTGAGCTTCACTGGTGCCGCGACCGCGGGTAGGCCCGCTAAGGAGGCGGGCGCGTTGAGGGCGAGTAAACGTTGGCGATGGCCGTTGTCGCAGGCCGCTTTGGTCACAGCTGGCCCGAGCGTCGCGGGCAGCACGACGTAGTGGTGCCTGGTGAAAATCGCACGGAACGCCTCGCTCACGCGGCTGCGAATCACCTCGGCGGCACGCAATTCCTCGGGCGTGCGGCGGCGCCCGGCGTCGAGTCGGGCCCAGACAGCTGGGTCGTAAGCCTCGCGGCGGCGATCGAGCCAAGGCGCATGCACGCGCGCGGCGGCGGCACCGCCAAGGACTGGGTAGGCCGTGGCGGCCTCGGTGCAGGCGAGGCGAAGCAGTTCGGCGGCGGCAGGGTCTTCCTTGGCACCGCACTTGAGGGCGAGCGTGCGCATTGGCGCGAGCACGGCAGGGTCCATGCCTAAACCTAAGTCACCGGCCCAGAGACCCGCACCGGCGGGCGGCGCTTCTCCAAGTACCGCGGTGGAAACCTCCAGCAAATCGTTGGCCGAACGGGCGAGCCAGCCCTGCGTATCGTAGCCTGGAGATAGCGGGAAGATATCGCCGACGGGGGCGATGTCTGGAGATAGCCGCAGGCCCCACACGCCACAGTATGCGGCGGGCACGCGGATGGAGCCCGCGGTATCGGTGGCGAGTGCAAACGGCACGAGACCGCGCGCGACGGCGAAGGCCGAGCCGGAGCTGGAGCCGCCGGCGAGACGGGAAGCGTCGGTCGGGTGAGGGCAATCGCCGAAGTGGGGATTTTCGCCGGAGAGCCCAAAGGCGAACTCGTTCAGTTGCGTGCGGCCGCATTCCACCGCCCCGGCGTCATGCTGGAAGGCGGCGGGCAGGGAAGAGTTGGTGCGCGGAATACCAATTTCTTCGGCAAGGAAAGTCGACCCCGCGTGGGTCGGGTGCCCCATGCGGAAATACAGGTCCTTCGTCAGGAACGGCACGCCCCCGAGGGCTGCCTCGCGTTGTTCCCAGGCATTCTCGAAGCGCTGCGTCAGGCTACGCGTATCAGGTAAACCGCATAACGCCGCGCGCTGTTCGGTCGGACTCAGTTCCGCCAGCTTGAGTAGAAAAGCCTCGGCGGCCATCCGGGGGCCGCGGGTTAAATAGAACTCCCGCCAGTCTTCGACTGAAAGGGGAGCCAGGTTCACAGGTCGAGGGGAACGCCCGGTTCAGGGTCGTGGATGCGGGTGCCCGGCAGTTCCTTGGATAACGTTTCCTTCATCCAAGCGCGGGCGGGTGGGTCACCGTGTGTGAGCACGAGGTCCTTAGGTGCGAGCGACTTGGCAAAATCGATGAGCTCTTCGCGGTCGGCGTGGCCGGACAAGTGGAAGCGCTCGACCTCTGCGCGCAGGATGGACGTGTGGTCGAGGCCGGTGAACTTGAATTCGCCGCCGGGGGCCATGCCGATTAATTCGCCGCCCGGGGTTTCCGGGTCGCAGTAGCCCACGAAGAACACGGCGTTTTCTTTATGGTCGAGTACGTTGGCAGCGATGCGCCAGGCCGGTGTCTTTTCGACCAGCATGCCGCTCGACAGTAAGTAGATGCCGCGTTCAGGGAGGTTCTTGCCGGGTTGGATGTAGCGGCGGGAAAGCGGGAGCACGTTGAGGTCGCGCAGAACCTGACGGTTAAACTTCACCTGCTTCGTCTTCTTGGTGGCGGCGTCGAGGTAGTCGCAAAGATCCATCCCGAGGCCCGAAGCAACGATGGGCACATCGGCGAGGTTACCAGCGGCGGCGGCCTCATCGAGGAGCATCAGAATTTCCTGCATGCGGCCGAAAGCGAAAGCGGGGAGCAGCACCGTGCCGCCGGCATCACAGACCCGGTTGATGGCTTTGATCAAGCGCTTCTCTTCCGAGGCGCGGGTAAGGCCAGCGTGGGAGGCGGTGGCGCCGCGCGTGCACTCCATGACCAGCGTATCGACTGGTTGGCGTGGGAAGTCGGCACCGCCGACCGTACGCTGGGCTTGGAAATTGACATCGCCCGTGAAGAAGTGGCGTTTACGGCGGTGCTCAATCATGCAGCCCACGGCGCCGGCGACGTGTCCCGCAAGGTGGAAGCTCAGCTGAATCTCTTCGCCACCGCGGCCGATTTTGCGCGGGTTAGCGAGGGGCACGGCGGACAGCGCGTTTTCAACCCGTTCCACATCTTGGTCGACGTATAGTGGGAGATCGAGGTTACCGGTTTCCTCGCGTTGGCGCTTCATCACCTGAATCGAGTTCGAAAGCAGACGGCGGGCAAAGAGCGTTGTCGCGGCGGAGGCGAAGACCCGGGCACCGGGGTGGGCACGGACCAGTAAGGGCAGGGAGCCCAGGTGGTCGAGGTGGCAGTGCGTCAGGATGACTCCATCGACAGAGCCTTCGATTTTGTCGATCCGCGGCAGGGCGGCTTTCCCGGCATGTTTAGGGTGCATTCCGCAATCGATGACCATCCGCAGTCCCCCGAATTCGAGGAGCATGCAGCTGGCACCGATTTCTCGGCCGGAGTTAAGGTCAGTAATTCTCATTCAAGGGGGTCGGCGGGGGGAATCATCTCAAAGGCGGGGATACGTACGAAAATACGCTGCCCATCCTCGGTGGTGCCGTGGAAGGCGCCTTCGGCGGTCACGGGGTGGCCGGTGAGATGATAACTATTATAGGAAAACGAATCGCCCGACGGGATGCGTGGGGTCTGGCCGACGATACCATCGCCCTCGACGACCTCGACGGTGCCGTCGGGGGAGCGGATGATCCATTTGCGCCCGAGGAGGCGGACGGTGGACTGGGAAAGATTGGAAATCGTCAGAAAGTACACGAAGGCGTGGGGGGTCTCGGGCGGGAAATTGGCGTCACGATGGTGGACCACCTTATCGACGGTGACCCTGAGGCCTGGAAGTTCCTGTCCGGTAGCGTGCACTGGGTGGGAGACAAGAGGGGATAGGGTCCCTAAGGAAGCATAAATCAGTCGCTGACACATAATTGTGAACCTTCCCGCCTTGCACCCCTCCATGACGGTCATTTGACTGCCGAAGATGTCGACCCCGACTCAGATGAAGCAGAACTTCGGGCGTGTCCCCGGGAAGTGGTGGGGTATGGTCATCTACCTAGGGTTACTGGTCCTCTCGGCCTTCTTCCCTTTTTTTAATTCACTTGAGCGGACAGCGAAGGACCTGCCCGTCATGGTCCCATCCTTTGACTTTAAGGAAGATAAGGTGACCCGCACGGGCGCGACGATTCCCGTACACGCTAACTTATATGGCTTTGCGGCCGATGGTTCGGCGGGTGGTAAGCCCGTGTTGGTTTATATTCATCGGGCGCCGTGGGACCGCCGTGGGACGCGTTTGTGCGTAGAACTTGCCAAGACGGGCAAGGTAGCAGTCATTGAGCCATTCCTGCCCGGGTTTGGTCCCACGCCGGGAAATGTTCCTAGTCACTCCATGGAAGCCAACGCCGAGGTGGTGGCTGCCTTGGTTGAGCATTACGGGGTAAAAGAATACCACGTCCTCGGGCAGGGCTTAGGGGGTGTGGCTGCCTTGGAAATCGCGTCGGCGCATCCCGACCGCGTACGCTCGTTGACGATGCTCTCGGCCCCGGGTGCGCAAGAGTTTGAGCTCTTGGGCAATCCGCTCGTCAATAAAATCGTCTATGGTTTTCATGGCGCCTTCTTCTGGGGCGTCGCACGCCTGACGCCGAACTTTGGCGCAGCCGATCTTTTACCCTGGGATCGCGATTACGCGGCGACCATCTTTGAGACAGACCTCTCGGAGTCTAAGCAGGTCATCTTCGGTTGGCGTAAGCCCATGTTAATCATCCATGGCGAGGATGACTGGCTGACGCCGGTGCAGGCGGCCACCTACAGTGCTCAACTGGCACCGCAAGCGAAGCTCGTCCTATTGCCAGGTGGGCGTAATGTCGTTTTCAAGGAGCAGGGCAGGGTCGTTTCGGAAATTACCAGTTTTGTGGATGCCCCGCCCGCGGTTGCCGTGACCGAAGCACGTGAGTATCCGCCGCTCCCCTCGGCGGTGGGCGCCCATTTCTGGATTCTCCTCGTTATTATTGTTATTTGTACCTTTGTCGCCGAGGACCCCACCTGTTTGGCGACGGGCCTCATGGTATCCGTCGGTATTATCGATTTCTGGTCGGGGGCGGCCGCCTGCACCGTCGGCATCTTCATTGGCGATATCGTGCTCTATTCAATCGGGCGGTTCTATGGGCGGCAGGCGATTACCAAGGCCCCGTTTAAGTGGTTCATTAAAGAAAGTAAGATCAACCAATGGGCCGGGTGGTTTTCCACGCCGCAGGGCATGTTGGTCGTCGTCAGTTCGCGCTTTGTTCCGGCCAGTCGCGTACCGACCTTTGTCACCGCGGGGATCATGAAGCTCAACATTGCGCGGCTGGGCGGCTTGTTGCTGGTGGCGGCGTTGATTTGGACACCCCCGCTCATGTGGCTAGGTTACGAGTTCGGCTCACGTGGCATGGAATTACTGGCGCGGTTTAAGAGTCAGGCACTCTGGATTATCATCGGTTTCATCTTTGCTCTGCACTTCGTCACGCACTGGATGCTACCGGCCCTCACGTGGCGTGGCCGTCGCCAGATCGTGATGAAAGTCCGTAATCTACTGCAGGCCTCGCTCTGGCCGACATGGCTCGTATTCTTACCGATCCGCATCGGTATCCTGGCGCTATGCTTGTGGCACCGCCGCTTGACGGCGTTTGCGTCGGCTAACCCTTCGTTCGGTCGCATTGGTGGCTTTACTGGGGATGCCAAGTCGCTGCTCCTCCGTCCCTTCCAACGGGATTCGCGCTGCTGTCCGTTACTCGCCCTGTCGATGGAAGACTCCGTCGAAGAACGGCTCAAGGAAGCTCGGGCTTTTGCGATCTGTCACGGGTATCCCTTGGTCTTTAAGCCCGAAGTCGGGGCGGATGGGGCGGGGATGCGTTACCTCCGCGACGAAGCGCAGCTTGAGCGCCGGGTTTCCGGTGCGAAGGAAGACTTCCTCTTGCAGAAGAAGATCGACGGCCTCGAGTTCGAGGTCGTTTGGCACCGCAATCCTGGCAAGGATGACGGACGGGTCATGGTGGTCGTGCAGAAGCAGGACGTCGTCGTCATGGGCGACGGCGAACAGACCTTGGAGGAGCTGATCTGGCTCGATGAAGTCGCCGTTTCGCGCGGGGAACTCTATTTGGAATGTCATGAC
>Ga0208974_1000945_pt1 | contig 11564 bp, 10 predicted proteins | sample GreLakmeER15MSRF_FD_187699 | JGI IMG/M metagenome (GOLD analysis project Ga0208974, IMG submission 187699) | Freshwater lentic microbial communities from great Laurentian Lakes, MI, USA - Great Lakes metaG ER15MSRF (SPAdes) | ecosystem: Environmental > Aquatic > Freshwater > Lake | place: Great...
CACGCGCGAGGGGCGCGCGTACGTCGTGCGCGCGGACGGCGCGCGGTTCTACGTCGGCGGCGCCGCCGGCGCGGCCGAGCGAGTGTACTGCACGCGCGACGTGCGCCAGTTCCTGCGCGGAGAGGCGAAGATGCTCGGCGGCAACCCGAACGGTCCGGGCCCCGCGGACCCAGCCAAAGCTCCCGTCGCCGGTGAGTCGGCGATTGAGCTTCTCCCTACGGATACGATGAGGAACGTCATGCGACGCATAGAAGATCCGATGCATCTCGCCGCTTTCCTGAGGGCGAGCCGGTACATGACGCCGCACGCCGGACCGCGCGAGTGGGGGATAGTCGCTAGGCTGCCCAGCGACGAGTTCCGGAAGATCGTGCGCATTCTCGGCGAGAGGGAGTGTCTCGCGCTGAACGAGGCGCTCGGCGGAATCGCCGCCGCGAACCCGATCGGCGGGCAGCATCCCGACGGCGACGTCGCCGAGGCCATGATGGACGCATGGGTTGACGCGACACACAAAATGGACATCGTCGCGGCGCGCCTCGCGGTAATCCAAGCTGCCCCGGGCGCGGCGGCGCCGGCCCCGGCTTAGGCGGCGGCTCCCTAGAAGTCGCCGTCCAGGTCCACGTTGAACTCGGTCGGCGCGCTGAACGAGCCCTCCACGGCGACGCCGGCCTTGCTGTACTCGCTCGGCCGCCCCTCAAAGAAGTTCGTCTTGCCCTCCAGCGCCGCGAACTCCATGAACTGGAACGGGTTCTCGGCGTGGTAGATGCGCGGCACGTTCAGCATCGCGAGGATGCGGTCGGCGATGAAGTGGATGTACTGCTTCATGAGCGTCGCGTTCATGCCGATGAGGTTGCACGGCAGCGACTCGGTGATGAAGCGCTCCTCAATGAGCACCGCCTCGCGCACCATCGCCTGCGCCTCGGCGACGGGCAACTTGTTCGTCAGGCTGCGGTACAGCAGCGCCGAGAACTCGCAGTGCAGCGCCTCGTCGCGGCTGATCAGCTGGTTCGCGAACGAAAGGCCGGGCAGGATGCCGCGCTCGCGCAGCCAGAAGATCGCGCAGAAGGCGCCCGAGAAGAACAGGCCCTCCACGATCGTGAACGCCAGCAGCCGCTGCGCGAACGACGCCTCGGTGTCGCTGATCCAGCGCAGCGCCCACTGGGCCTTCTCGGCGATGGCCGGGAAGTGCGTGACCGCGTTGAACAGGCGGTCCTTCTCGGCGACATCCTTCACGTAGCTCTCAATCAGCAGCGAGTAGCACTCGCCGTGCACGGCCTCCATCGCGATCTGGAAGCTGTAGAAGGCCTTCGCCTCGGCGACGGCGACCTCGCTCAGGAAGCGCGACGCGAGGTTCTCGTTCACGATGCCGTCGCTCGCCGCGAAGAAGGCGAGCACGTGGTTGATGAAGAACTTCTCGTTGTCGCTCAGGCGCGCGAGGTCCATCTGATCCTGGTGGAAGTTGACCTCCTCAACGGTCCAGTAGGACGCGACGGCCTTCTTGTACATCGCATAAATCTCGGGATAATGAATCGGGAACATCACGTAGCGCGACTTGTTCTCGGTAAGGATCGGCTCGGGCTCCGGCGGGTAGACGGCGGACTTGGCGGGCGAAGCCGCGGGGATGCTGACGCTCTGGACCATTCTTCTCTCAATACGCTCGGTTGCGGTGCGGGTGTAGCGGCGTTGCTACGGCGGTATGGGCGGGACAGACGGTCTCGGCGGGGCGGCCAGATCGTCTATCCTTGCTTGAGAAAAAGGACGCGCTTTGCTTTTAAGTACTCAACCGGCGGGAGGGGAGGCGTCATTTTTGGGGTTCGTCGCGCGCGCCGATTGGGCTCGCGATGTTTTGTGGTCGTATCGGTAGATAGCGACGCGCGGAGCGGCGCGGCGGGTCGCGGACATGCCGAAGGACGAAGAGCTTTACGCGGCGCTCGTGGACGGCGACCTGCGCGGCGCGCTCGGCGAAACCGTGGAGCTGCTCGCGGCCGGCGAGGTCGTCGCGCTGGAGGACACGTGGATCGCGGCGCTCGCGGCGATCGGCGAGCGCATGCCGACCGGCCTCTGGGGCGTCGTCGCCGAAGACTTGAGAGACGTGCTGCTCGCCGACGGCGACGCGATCTCGGTGAAGGACGCGTTCCGCGCGTCGGTGTCGCTCGCGCTCTTGTTCCGGCGCGCGACGGCCGCGGGCAAGCGGCGGCGCGAGCGCGCCGGGATCGGCGAGCTGCGCGAGCGCGTCGCGGCCGACTTCCCCGAGGGCGCCTCGCTTTCGCCGGCGGGCTCCCAGCAGTTCGCGCGGCTGCTGGAGGGCATGACCGAGACCGAAGCGGCGTTCGCGCAGCGCGTCCTGGCGGGCCTTTGCCGCCTGTGGACCGAGCGGCAGCGCGACCGCGTGCGCGTCGCGATGGAGTACTTCACGCGCCGGCGAATGCTCGCGCTGCCCGTGCTGAGCGAGTGGGCGGTCTCGCGCGACGAGGGCGACCGCGGAGACATCGTGTGGTTCCTGTGGGGCGCGCTGCGCGTGCGCTTCGCGAGCCGCGGCGAAGTCGCAGCTCTCTGGGAGCTCTTCAAGTGGAACTGGCGGCGCGGCGTCAAGACCGACCGGCTCGGGCTCCTGTGGGCCGCCGGCTCCGTCGGCGCGAAGGCCGCCGACGGCGCGCCCGAGAGCGCCGAGTGGTCCTGGAACGCGCAAGAGCTGGAGACTCTCAAGAAGGCGGAGGACCACTCCGCGGACATCTGGCGGCAGCTCGCGCCCGAGAGCGCTGCGGCACCGGCCGCGGGCGGTGCGGCGGGCGGAGCGGGCAGCGCCGCCGGCGCGGCGAAGGCCGACGGCCGGCGGCGCTCCGGCCGCATGGGACCCGCTTCGGCCGCCGTCAACGACGTCGTCGTCGCGCGCATGAACATGTGGATGACCTACATGCCGCGCGTCGGCAGCGTCGGGGTCGCCGCGCTTCCCGCGCCGACGCCGGCGGCCACGGCCGGCCCGCCGGTGTCCAAAGCGCTCAAAATCAAAGGCTCTGCACATGGTAGCGGAGACGCTGCGTCGGCGGTCATCGCCAAGCGCGGGATATACGACGATGCGCCCGGTGGTTCTTATCCCCGGGATCGGCGGGAGCGTTTTGGTCAAGCAAGGCCAGACGCACAAGAGGTTCTTTCGGCAAAAGCTCATAGACAACCGGTGGATCAACCTTACGCCTTTTAACCAGCGCAGCGTCGCGCGCTGGAAGGACGACATGACGTACGGCGTGCGCCGCGACCCGGCGACGAAGCGCATCGTCGGCTTTGACGGCTACGAGAGCCGCGGCATCGTGCCGTACGACATCGGCGGCACCGCCGGCGTCAAGGACCTCGTGAGCGAAGTGCTGCTCTTGAACCAAAAACAACAGGACGACATTGAGAACATGTACCAGTCGCGCTACTTCCATGCGCTGTGCGAAGCGCTGTACGCGAAGGGCTACGCCGACGGCAAGACGCTCGTGGGCCTGCCGTACGACTTCCGGCTCGTTCTGGACCCGGAATACCGCCGGCGGCTGTTCAACACGTTCCGCGTGTACATTGAGCGGGCCGTCGCGGACGCGCGCGCGGCGAGCGGAGCCGACGGGGCCGTCGTCGTCGCGCACAGCCTCGGCGCGGTGCTGTTCAAGTGGTTCCTCAGCTCCGGCGACGCCGCCGGCGGCGTCGGTCCCGAGTGGATCGCCGAGAACGTCGCGCACTTCGTGAGCATCTGCGCGCCCTACGGAGGCGCGCCGAACAGCATCAAGGCCTGCGTCGCCGGCGAGAACTACATCCCGATCTTTCAGCAAGTGTTCCAAGAGGAGCTGCAGTACAACAGCGGCATCATCATGTGCTTCCCGAACCGCATCGGGACGCACGCCGGCGATGTATTGTACGAGCTGGCGGCGAAGGACGGCGGCCGCGAACGCGGAGGCGGCGGCGAGCGCGCGCGGCGCGCGGCGGGTCCCGAGAAGACGCGCGAGATCCGCCTCGGCGATTACGCCGACCTCGCGGCCGACGGCGCGATTCCCTTTGAGATCTGGCGGGACCTCTACGAGCCGCACATTGCCGTCGTGGAGAAGCGCGTCGCCGTGCCGACGACGGCCGTGCTCACCGTGAACGTCGCGACCCCGGCGCGCTTCAAGGCGCGGAAGCTGAACGCTTACCCGTACGACACGGCCTACGGCTACGGCGACGGCGTCGTGCCGGCGCGCAGCCTGAAGTCCTACCGGAAGCTGTTCGCCGGCGAGGCGACCGAGGAGCTCATCGTGCCGAACAGCAACCACGCGAAGCTCCTGTCCGACCCGCGCGTGTGCCGGCTCGTGCTGCGCGTCGCCGAGGGCGCTCAGGGCGACGGCAAGAAGTACGTGACGTAATCGTGCACGCCGATCGTCGCGGGCGGCGGGGCGCCCGGCGGCGCGCCGTCGGCGGCGGGGAGCGCGGCCGGATGGATCGCGAAGGACATGCGGTGCGGGATCAACAGGGTCTGGCGCGGCTCCAGGCGGATGCCGACGAGCGTCGCGTCGGCCGGCGGCGCGGCGCCGCGCCGCAGAGCGGCCGACGACGGCGCGCGGTACAGGAAGACTTCCTGCGCGCCGCTCTCGGGCGTCGGCTGCAGCATGAGGATCTTGTAGGCGTTCGTCTGCCACTCGCCGGGCGTGTTCGGCGGCGGCGGCGGCGCGATCGCCGGCGAACGCGCGAGCCGGCGCGTGCGCGGGAACCACGCGGCCTGCAGCGCGGCCATGTCGGCGACGCGCTCCTGCAGCACGACCGGCTGCTTCTCCTGCAGCATCTCCAGGCGGAAGTCGGCGAGCGTCGTCTGGAGGATCGCGATCGTGCGCGGCGCGCGGTAGTAGTAAGAGACGTACGCGGCGGCGAGCGCGATGCTGGCGACGAAGGCGGCGAGCTTCCAGTAGCCGCCCGAGCCCGGAGTCGTGGCGGCGAACGGCACCGCCTGCGAAGGGTCGGCGGGATCCGCGAAAGCCGCGGGGATCGTCATGTGCCGCGCGAGCGAGCGACTGGCGCCGGCGTCTACAGTCGGGGAACTTTTCTTTTCGCAAAAACTCTACGCGCTCTGTAGGGACCGACCGGTCAAACAGCGCAGGGCGACACGCGCGCGGTGCGATGCGCGGCAGCGGCTCTATCGGACGGCACGGCGCTCACGCGAGCATGCTCGGCGGCGCCGAGGCGAACCCGATGCTGCTCGCGCAGACGCTGCAGGCGAAGGCGCAGGCCATGCTCGCCGAGAAGCAGCAGGAAGGTCTGGAGAAGAACGTCGCGGTCGCGGAGGACCGCGCGGACACGGGCAGCTCCGAGGTGACGACGAAGTTCCGCCTGATGAAGCTGCGCATGTTCGGGTCGTTCGTCAAGAACGTCGCGACGCTCATCCGGAACCTCATGAGGCCTATCGGCATCATCCTGAAGGACCTGTCGCCGTACATCGCGCTCTTCGTCGTGATCATGATGCTGTTCTACGGCTACCGCTTCGGAGCGCCGAAGATGAACTTCGGCAGGTCCAGCAAGCGGCGCGACGACGCTTTCAACCGGTTTAAGACGAGGTGGCAGCGGTTCAAGGACTGGTGGTCCGAGAAGCTCGGCGCGATCGCGCCGGGTTACCGCTACCGCGCGCTGATGCGGATGCTGAACCCGCTCGCCGGCCACTTCAAGAAGCTGCAGCGGCCCGTGATGGTGAACGGGCGATGCAACGACATGGAGTGGCGCGAGCTCGGCGGCGACGGCCGCGCCGGCATGTGCGCGCGCACGTACGCGCCGAAGGACATCCAGTGGGTCATGGACGCCGACAAGATGCCCGAGCTCAGCCGCATGCCGAACGCGCTCTACGACAAAACGACGAACGGAGGCAAGAAGCTGCAGGTCACGATCCCGTGGGCGCTGCAGGGCACGTTTTACGTGCCGCAGTGCTCAAAGGCGCAGTTCGCCGACGGCACGTCGGCCGAGGGCCTGTTCAAGGACGACGGCATGGCGTGCCGCAAGAAGGAGGTGCAGGTGCCGACGTACGGCAAGCGCTACCGCGTGAAGAACAAGGCCGTGGACGAGTACGCGACCGAGAGCGCGCCGAAGTGCTAGCGGGCGCGGGGTCTTTTTTGCTTTGTAATCGTAGAGGGCGCGCGCGCTGCGTCGCGATGAGCAAATACAACGAGTGCATCCGCGACGGCAAGTACGCGCTCGCGAGCGCCGGCGAGGTGTGCAGCGTGGAGACGGCGAAGGCGCGCGGGTTTTTCCACGCGGACGCTTACTACAAGGGCCGCGAGTACAACGGCCTGCGCACGTACAACCCGACGGTGGACTCGGAGACCGCGCGGTCCGAGGAGATCTGCCGCGAGAACGTGGACGGCTCTCAGGCTTACGCGGCGTGCTCGCTCGCCGTCAACGCCGGCCCGGGCTACATGGCGAAGGCCGGGTCGCCGGGCACGTGCGTCACTCACGCGTGCCCGCCGGGGTTCGTTGACTCGCGCGGCACGTGCAAGAAGCCGCTGTCCGACGCGCTCGTCAGCAAGCGCGCGCGGTGCGACGAGCGCTGGACGGACTGGTTCATGGTGCCGAACTACCACCTCGGCAACGCGTTCTACTCGTCCAACGTCGGCCAGTGCATGGCGCCGTGCCCGTCGGGGCAGGTGCCAGGGTTCGCGACCGATCCCGTGGACGGCGCGGGCGTGGACTTCACGAGCAGCGACGACCTCGGCGTCTGCATAGACAAGCAGGAGTACTTTGACGGCAAGTACGCCGAGACCGCGGAGCACTGCCCGGTCGCGTGGATCCACCGCGTCGGCGTGACGGCGCGCGAGATTGAGCAGTCGCTGCAGGAGAAGTACGACGCGGTCGTCTCGGAGTCGGGCGGCTACAAAAATAACTACATGGTGGACCAGGAGCGCGACCGCAAGGCGCAGGCCGCCGCGATCGTCGCGGCCGCGGCGCGCGGCATGGAGGCCGTCGCGATGCCGAACGACATGACGACGGCGGCGTGCAAGACGATCGCCTCGCCCGAGCGCATCCGCGAGGCCTACAACATCTGCGAGCAGGTCCAGCAGGACGAGGTCCGGTTCATGAAGAGGCTTGAGGAAGAGAACGGCGACGGCGCGCTCGCGCAAGAGCAGAAGACGATGGTGCTCAAGACCGCGTGCAACGCGCTGTTCTGCAACGAGAAGTGGGACCCGTACACGGCCGAGACGATCGGCCGCGAACCGCTGTGCTTTCAGAACATCAAGGACGTGAACATGGACGCGAGTGCGGCCGGGGCGACGCCGAGCGCGCCGACGGCCGACAGCGGGAAGCTGTTCTTTCGGCACTCCATCGGGCGCAGCTTCAGCATAGTGATGATCTGCGTCTTCGGCACGCTGCTCTACTTCTTCGTGACGCTCTTCCTGTGGCCGAAGATCATCCTGCCGATCTGGGCCTTCATCAAGAAGATCCTCACGGGCTGGAAGGTCTCTTCGTACGAGGGCAAGTTCGCCGAACTGGAGGAGATCGTCGCGAGCCCGGTTAAGGACACGATGGGGCCCGCGCTGGACATCGCGCGCGAGGCGACGGCGCTCCTGCCGAGCCCTTTCGCCGCGGGCGCCGCTGCGGCGCCCGCGGCGGCGGCGCCCTCGGCAGCGGCGAAGCCGAAAGCCGGCTTCAAGGCGATGCTGAGCCGTCGGCGGTAGCCGGCGCGGCGGCTGCGGCGGCGGAGGCCGCGAGGATCTCGGGGATCGGCGCGAAAGACATGCGGTGGTTCGCGCGCGGCCCGAGCTCGCGCAGCGCGCGCATGTGCTGCGCCGTGCCGTAGCCCATGTTCGTGTGCAGGCCGTACAGCCGGAGCGACGGGTCGGCGAGCGTCTCCGCGACGACGTCGCCGTCGCGCGCCTGCTTCGCGATGATGGACGCGGCGCTGATCGCTTTCTCTTTTAGATCACCCTTGACGATGCACTCATAGGGAACGCTTTCGCCCGAGCCGCCCGCGCGCCACGGCTTGAAGTACGTGCCGTCCACCTGGATCTTGGCGAACGGCGCGGAGGCCGTAAGCGACGGCGCGGAGGCCGTAAGCGACGGCGCGGAGGCCGTAAGCGACGGCGAAGCCGCGGCGGCCGGCAGCGACGCGGCGGCCATGTCCAGGGCGAGGTGCATCGCGCGCATCGTCGCCTGCAGGATGTTCACGTCCTCAATGACGCGCGGCGACACGCGGCCGATGCCGTAAGACACGGCGAGCCGCGTGCGGATCGCTTCGGCGAGCGCCTCGCGGCGCTTGGCGCTCAGGACCTTGGAGTCCGTCAGAGCGTCGTAGGCCGCGCGGTCCTCGTCGGAAGTTAGGGTCTCGCGAGGCTTGAGCACGACCGCGCCAGCGACGACGTCGCCGTACAGGCACCCGCGGCCGCACTCGTCCACGCCGACGACGAGTGCGGGTGCAGGCGCCGGAGCCGGCGCCGGAGCGGGCGCCGCTGCCGCGGACGCGAAAGTCACCTTCGGCTTCGGAGGCATCTCTGGGCTGGACTGCGCGCACCGAAAAATGATCGGCGGGCGGCGAGCTTCTGCCGAGCGTAGCTGTACCACCGCCTGCGGTTGCTCTTAAGTAGACGAAGAAAACTGGCGCGCGCTCCGCCCCGCCCCCGGTCGGCCTCCCGGCGCCGACGCGGCAAAGAGAATGTCGCGGAAGCCGAGCGCGCTCCACGAGTTAAAGATACCGTCGCCGCTTCCTATAGGGACGACGACTGCGCCGAACGCTCATTTTCGGCGAAGGAGTCTCGCTTAGATCCTTACGGAGAGATCGCCGAAGAGCTCTGCGGCATCTTAGGGATCGCCGACGACCGTTGCAAGAAGAGCGAGTTGCCCGAGAAAGAGATGTTCAGCTACGAGGACCCGACGTACCTGCCGGCGGCGCCGCGCATCGTCGTCATCGGCGACGTGCACGGCGACATCGCGCGCCTAACGCGCGCGCTCGTCGGCGTCGGCGTCATCAACGCGAACTGGGAGTGGGTCGCGAATCCTCCCGACACCGTCGTCGTGCAGATGGGCGACCAGGTGGACAGCGCGTCGCGCCTGCCGGCCGCCGAGACGGTGCAGTGGGAGCGCGCGACCGACCTGGACGTCGTGACGTTCATGGACCGCCTGGACGCCGTCGCGCGCTTCTCCGGAGGCCGCGCGCTGTCGCTCATCGGGAACCACGAGATGATGAACCTCATCGGCGACTACACGTACGTGTCGCCGCACAGCCTCGCGAAGACCGGCGGCTCCGTCGGCCGCCGCATGCAGTTTCACCCGTCCGGCCCGATGGGCCAGATCCTGTGCAAGCGCAACGTCGTGCTCAAGATCGGCCCGCTGCTGTTCGTGCACGGCGGCGTGCTGCCCGAGCACCTGGACGCGTGCGGCGACAACCTGCACCGGCTCAACGACGTTTACCGCCGCTTCGCGCGGCAGGACCCGCTGTCGCCGGCGGACAATTGGCTGCTGAACAACGCGCTGCTGTTCGGCGAGGGGCTCGCCTGGACGCGCCAGTACACGACGCCGAAGGGCCAAGCCGTCGTGCCCGAAGTGCTCGTGCGCACGCAGAGCACGGCGGTGTTCATCGGCCACAACACGGTCAACGATATCACGTGCGCCGTGGACGCGCGCCTGTGGTTCACGGACGCGATGTTCTCGCGCTCGTACGGCAGCGACGCGTTCCAGGTGCTCAACGTCGTGCGCGTCGGCGACGCCGAGCCGGCGCCCGGCGCGCACGTCGGCTACCGCGTGCAGACGGTGATCATGAACGACCCGGCCGAGCGTGCGGCGGAGACGGCGTAGGCCGCGCGGCGCGGGCGGACGGCGCGGCGCGCGCTTATTTTTGTGCTCGCCAGCGCCGCAGGGGATATAAGGGCAACGCGCGCCGTAAAATTGACAGCAGACCCGAGCGGCCCGGCGTTTGAGAGACATGCAGATATTCACGGACCGCGTGAACGAGAGGCTATCGGCGAAGCGCGCGGAGATCGCGGCGCGCATCGGGTCCAGCCTCGGCAGCATCGCGGACAGCGACGACCTGCCGATCAACATCAAGAAGGTCTTGCGCGACCTCGCTGCCGAGACGAAGCGGCGCGAGAAGGTGCTTAAGACGAAGGCGGAAGTGAAGGTTATAAGCGTCTCGCCGGCGCTGGAGCCGGACTCGCCGAAGGCGCCGCGCAACCGCGCGGGAGCCCGAGAGGGCGCGGAGTAGCTGAGTAGCGGCGATGGCGAGCCATCGCGCGGGGCTCGCGCACGGGATCGGGCGCGTGACGCACGTGAACCGGACGGACGACCTGAACGTCGCGATGGACATGGCGCTCACGCCAGTCTTCCGGTTCTTGCCCGAGAAGGCGCTCGCCGAGTGCACGGCGAGCGACATCACCGACATGGTGTGGGCGTACCGCGCCGGGGCCGACGGCGCGGCGGCGGGCGGCGCGGCGGCGGGCGGCGCGGCGGCGGGCGCCGAGTGGGACCGCGCGGCGCTGGAGGCGCGCGTCGGCAAGGTGCTCGCGGCGCGGCGCACGCTCGCGGAGCTGAAGGACATCCCCTACATCCCGCAGCGCAGCCAGGAGTGGTACGACATGCGCAAGCAGCGCCTGACGGCCAGCAGCATCGCGCAGGCGATCGGGCAGGGCAAGTACGGCACGCGCGCGGAGCTCGTGGACAACAAGGTGCGCGAGGGGCTCGGGCTGCCGACGCCTTTCAAGGGCAACGTCGCGACGCAGTGGGGCGTCATGTTTGAGGCGATGGCTTCGCGCAGTTACTCGCAGCAGCGCGGCGGCGTCGCGCTGTACGAGTTCGGCATGCTGCCGCACCCGGCGATCTCGTGCTTCGGCGCTTCGCCCGACAACATCAGCGAGATGGGCGTGATGGTGGAGTACAAGTGCCCCTACCGGCGCGCGATCACGGGCGAGATCCCGAAGGAGTACCAGTACCAGATGCAGGGCCAGATGGCCGTGTGCGGCCTGGACGAGTGCGACTACGTGGAGTGCGGCCTGGAGAAGATGCCGAATATTGAGACGTACTACGAGGTCATGGCCGGCCAGCGGCGCAACCACGGGGTCATCCTGGAGTGGATCGGTCCCGGCGGCGCCCTGAGCTACGACTACAGCCCGGAGGAGCTGCTGCCGGCCGAGTGCGTGAGCTGGGGCCGCACGTTCGGCAACGAGAAGCTGCGCGGCCCCGAGGGCTCCGACGCGGGCGTGTCGCTCAAGGCGATGGTCTTCTGGAGGCTCAAGACTCTGCACATCCTGCGCGTGTACTTCCAGCCGGACGTGTGGGGCGCGCTGCTGCCGCAGATCACGCAGTTCTGGGACGACGTCGTCGCCGGGCGCGCCGAGGCGATCGCGACCGGGTCGCTGAACGGCGAGATCGCGGCGAAGGCGGCGGCCGACGCGGGCGCGGCGGAGGCCGCGGAGGCGAAAAAGAAGGGACCGGGCGGTGCGGGCGGCGGCGGTGCGGGCGGCGGCGGCAAGCGCTTCGCGTTCCTGGCGGACTCGGACATTGACTAGCGCAGCGGCGGCTAGCGCGGCGCGGCGAGCATGTTGCCGACGCGCGTGCTCGCGTTGTCCACGAGGCGCCGGCCGAGGAAGGTCGCGTTCTTG
>Ga0208974_1000949_pt1 | contig 11553 bp, 19 predicted proteins | sample GreLakmeER15MSRF_FD_187699 | JGI IMG/M metagenome (GOLD analysis project Ga0208974, IMG submission 187699) | Freshwater lentic microbial communities from great Laurentian Lakes, MI, USA - Great Lakes metaG ER15MSRF (SPAdes) | ecosystem: Environmental > Aquatic > Freshwater > Lake | place: Great...
GCTGCCATTGAATCTGCGGAATGTATTTAGATGGCACTTTGTCTGCCAACAAGGTTTCGATTTGCGTATTCGTCTGGGGGCATTTCACTTCACAAATACCCTTGTCCGACACCAATCCATCAGGAGACGCGCCAGACATTGCAATCGTTGGGTGATCAACAAATCCTACCGCCTCAACCAAGACATTAGTGGCATTCTCGTAAGCCGAGATAGCCAGGGCTTCATTGGCTACCCCCCACTCCATCGCACTATTTGAAAAAGACTCTGCCTTTTGTCCTGTTAGGCGTTCACAGATCAATTGCGCCATGTAGTTATCCCGACTAGCGGAATAGCCTGATTTGGTCTTGGCGATTACATCTGCCACCCGACTAGCGGTAACTTTGCCCAGACGGGCTGTGAACCATTCTTCTGTGCGTTGTTCCATTTTTATCCTTTTAATCGTAAGTTTAAAACAGCAAGTTCGGTTTCAATGTTTTGCAATGTTTTTCTGCCTATGTCATCTATTTTTAATAAATCATTTCTTGTAAGCAAAGTTAACTGCTCTATTGTTTCAATGTTTTTAGCGCGTAAAACATTTGTAGCGCGTGTAGTTAATTTAAGATGATTTATCGTAGTCGAGCGTTGTTCTACTTCATTCATTTAAGTTTCCTTTTCATTAAGTCTTTTGCACTAGTAACAGCCTCAAGCCATTCCTTGTCCGTACCCGCAGACTTGTAAGCCTCTTTAAAGCGCGTCTGGAGTTCCTCTAAGGTGGTGGACTCGCTGATAGAGGTGATGTGGTCTTGCATCTGGTTGTGGTTAGCCTTGGTTTCCTTAACCGCAGGCTTTTTGGATGCTAGATTGCCATCATCATCTTCTGGGGCAATACCGCAAGCTGCCATCAATGAGTACCTACGGGCATAGGTCAAAGCCGAGGCATAACCTTGGGGGTCGTGTTTAACGGCAGGAAAGTGGACTATTCCGCACTCCAACATTTCACCAGATTCATGGACAAACACAGTTTCCACCATAACCCCGTCAGCGCAGTCATAGTTCTTTTGAAGAAGATATATGCCATTGTTGTTTAACGAGTCCACAACAGCCTCAACGCAAGCGGATAGGTCAGCATAGCGTGAACGGAAGTGGGGGTTTGTAGAGGTCTTTAAAGCAGGCCCAAAAGCCTTTTGTGCCTTGACCAAAGCAGTAGCAATGTTTTTCATTTAATTTCCTGTGATTAAAAGGGCAAAGATAAGACCAGCAACAAAGCCAGATAACCATAGGATTACTTGGTCTGCTTTAGTGGGTTTTGTGGGGGTGTAAGGGCCGTCAATCATGCTAGTTCCTGTTTAAGTTCATAGCGGGCAATAGCTGCATCAAGTTTGTCGTTGTCGGCTTCTTCTTTGCAAGCCTTGGTGTATTGGCGCTCAAAATCTTGGATAACTGAGTCACGCAACATCTCGGTAACTAACTGACCACCGATGTATGCAAAGTGCAAACTGTCGGTGTATGAGTCAAAGAAGCAGTCGACTTCGGTGTGGTCGCACATACAAGTCATGCGGTCAAATTCTGTGTGTTCGTCAGCGTAATTTTTAATCATGGTGTTTCCTTAATAATCTTGACCAGCGCGAGCGGGTTGTGCGCCCAAAAACTGTGAGTTAAATGGGGCGTTATGTTTCCATGTAGTGGTATTGTCTTGGTTCAAAATAGACAACGCTTCTTTGCTGTCAGAAGCCTCATAGTCACGGCAGATAGGTACTTCGAGGCCGTTTTCGTATCTAACCATCCAAGCACCAGATACTGTGCAATTAAGGCGAGGATTAAAGCGTTCCTCTTGGCAGTAAATTTCTACGATTTTCATACTAACTCCTAAAAAGACCGCTTGCTAAACGCTACGGCATAGACGCATCTTAAGCCAACTTATATAAGTATTTTCTAGGGATAAACCCTAATACGGATTAAGTTAACTTATGTAAAATATCGGGCATGACAAAAGAACATCTTATCCGTCTGGCAGGCTCACAGCGTGATCTTGCCGATATATTGGGTATCAGCCAAGCTGCGGTTTCGCAATGGAAGACTGTTCCTAAAGCAAGGATGTGGCAGTTGTTGGTTCTTAAACCTGAGTGGTTTAAATAACTTATAATGGTTTGAAACACGGCTAGATACGAAGTCATGAGCGTATCGAAAAGCGAGCCTTCCCGCCTGCCGAGGTTTCTCTTGTTAGTGAAGGACAGACAGAAGGAAAAGATATGCCTACTCGGTATTTAAAGCCTGGTGTTCGTGACAGCGAGGCTATTGACAATTTATCCCCTCAAGCAGAAAACATCTTTTATCGGCTACTGGTGACAGTTGACGATTTTGGTCGTTTTGACGCAAGGCCAGCCATGATTAAGGCTCAATGCTTTCCAATAAAAGAAAGTGTTTCCATAAACAAATGCAAAGAACTACTTGAGGAATTGAGTAGGGCTAACCTTATTTTGCTATATGAGGTACAGGGCAAGCCATATTTACAAATGTGCAAATGGGACAACATTCCCCGAGCAAAGGAAAGCAAATATCCTGCACATGAAGGCATTTGCATACAGTTGTATACAGATGTACCTTTAACCGAAACAGAAACAGAAACTAAAACAAAGACTAAAACCGATATATCTATTAGCCCACCTAGCGGTGAGCCAGAAGAAAAAACAGGTTTACCAAAATGCTTTCATGAAGAGGTAATCGACCTTTACCACATACATTTGCCAACCTTACGCAAGGTGGAAATCTGGAATGAGACTCGTAAGGGTTATCTCAGGCAGAGGTGGCGAGAAGTGGCTTTGGAGTTATCTGCTGCCAAACCAATAACCGCCCAAGATGTGCTGAACTGGTGGGCAGAGTTTTTTACCCATATTGGCACTTCCAAGTTTCTGACAGGCAGAGTCAACGACAAGTCTGGGCGGTCTTTTGTGGCAGACCTAGAGTGGATACTAAAACCAAGCAATTTTGCAAAAATCGTGGAAGGAAAATATCATGGCACTAACTAATTTCAAAAATAACCAAAAACAAGACAATGGTTTTGACGAGATGCAACGCCTTATGTGTTCTGTTGCTGGTTGTCCTAGTCGCTGGTCAGTACACATGAGTGGTGATAAGCCTAAGTGTTCTAAGCACCAATGGGAAAAGAACTCTAGCGATTACAAGCGCCCTATCGTTGCCAAGCCTGTTAGCCAGACCATACAACAGTGGTACGAAAAGGAGGACTTCTGATGAACTTCTATCAAGAAGAAATTTTCGATGACTTGGAGACTTCAGTTTTAGATGATTGGGTCAATATGCCCGACTATAAAAATGTTGACGAACCAGAGCCAGAAATTACCGCACTTATCAAATTTAGAAACAGAACTGACTTTGATACCTTTAACGAGTTGTTAAAAAATTATGTTTTTGAAACCAACAAAGTATTTGATGGCAAACAAGAACTAACTAAAAAACAGGCGTGGTTTCCATTAAAAGAAAAAAGCAGTAAATACCATTGTGTTTCCAATAAACCAATGAATCCTAGATTTCCTGTTTACATAGTAAGCAAAGGAAGATACACAAACAATCCAACAAGTGCAACATTGAAAAGAATGAATGTTCCTTTCTACATGATTGTTGAACAACAAGAGTATGAACAGTATTGCGAATTGGTTGGAAAAGAAAAAGTATTGGTATTGCCACCAATCTACAAAACCGAATACGACAACTTTTGGAAAGACGATGATTTACGCACAGGGCCTGGTCCTGCACGAAATTTTGCTTGGCAACATTCCATAGACAACGGACATAAGTGGCATTGGGTCATGGATGACAACATAGAGAGTTTTGAACGTTTCAACAACAACATGAAAATTGGTTGTGGTGATGGCACTTACTTTTATGCTTGTGAAGATTTTGTACTTAGATATTCCAACATTGGCATCGCGGGATTGAATTATGCTAATTTCTGCCACTCTAATGAATCTAAACCACCTTTTACATTGAACACAAGAATTTACAGTTGCTTATTGATTAGGAACGACATAACTTATCGTTGGAGAGGTAGATACAACGAAGATACGGATTTATCTTTAAGGGTTTTAAAAGATGGTTTGTGTACTGTTCAATTCAATGGATTGTTGCAAGGAAAAATGTCTACGCAAAAAATCAAAGGTGGTAACACTAAAGAGTTTTATGAAAACGAAGGCACATTAAAAAAATCCAAGATGCTTGAGGATATGCACCCAGATGTGGCTAGGGTTGTGTGGAAGTTCAATCGTTGGCATCACCATGTTGATTACAAGCCATTTAGAAAAAACAGATTGATAAAAATAAAACACTATGAAAACCAAAATATTGTCAACAACTACGGGATGGAAATTCATGAACAAACAACAAGCAAATGAAATCCTTGACCGAATTGCAAGGGGAGACAATGTGTCCTTGGCTCTCACAAATCAAGCCTTGGAACGGACAGGGGATTTATGTCGAGCATTTGGCGAGGCACTATGCGTTACTTGCGATGAACAAAGCAACCATCGATCACGCAAGATATATGAGCAAAGCCTTGAAGTCGGATTTTCCTACTCTGGTTACCTTGATTGTGGAAAGACTGAAGGAGCTACGCAATGACGCTAGTAGTGACATTCACGGTTGATGGCGATCCAGTACCGAAGGGTAGACCAAGGTTTGCTAGACGAGGAACATTTGTCCAGACCTATACAGATTCCAAGACTTTGGAGTACGAAACCCTAGTAGGGTTGAAGGCAAGGCAAGCAATAGGCGCATCAGAGCCATTAAAAGGGGCTTTAACTGTGTTTTTATACCTCCGCTATGGTGTACCTACTTCCTACTCCAAAAAGCGCAAGGAAGCCTGTTTACGAGGCGTTGAATATCCCAAAAAAGTAGATTTAGATAATGTTTACAAAAGTATTACCGATGCCATGCAAGGCATTGTGTATTTAAATGACTCGCAGATTGTAGAGGCACACATCACCAAGGTCTATGCTGAGACTGCTGGCGCAAACATCATGGTGCAAGAATGCGATTCCAATTAACAGACGAAAAGCAGGCTAAAGCCCTGATGACGGGGCTGTGGCCTAAAGTGCTGAAAGCGTTACAGACCAAGCAATTGACGCTAGAGATCAAAGACGCAACCAAGAGCCGACACCAAGAGGAAAAGTACCACGCCATGATTGGTGAAGTAGCCAAACAAGCGCAACATTTGGGTGCAAAATGGGATGCTGAGAGTTGGAAAAGATTGTTGGTAGATCAGTTTTGCAAAGACAATGGGCTAAAAACAGGCGCAGTTATCCCTAATTTGGCAGGCGATGGGATTGTGCAGCTAGGGATGCAGACACGCAACTTCACCAAAGAACAAGCAAGTGAGTTTGTGGAGTGGCTACACGCATGGGGTGCAGAACACGGGGTGACCTTTGAACAATAAACCTACCCTAGCAGAGCGCAAGCACTTAGCCCACATCAAGGAAATGAACTGTGGGGTCTGTGATGCGAGTGGCCCGAGTGACGCACACCACATCGTCCAACATGAGCAATACCTTTGCATTCCCTTGTGCAAAGACTGCCACCAAGGGGCGTTTAATGGGATACACGGACAACAAAGAATATGGAAGGTTTATAAAACAAATGAGATGATAGTATTGAACGAAACGATAAGAACCTTGCTAAAATAAAGATGAGCAGTTGCCTTTGGGGGGTGCTCTCCCCCACCTTTTTAGGATATATATGGCTTACGAAAACCAAAAAGATGTTGCAGACTTCATAAGCACATTACTGCATTCGGGAACTGTTACCCACTTCATGCACCTCTCTACCGATTCATTTGCCGTTCACATGGCATTGGGTGGGTACTACACAGAGATCATTGAATTAACAGATTCGTTTGCAGAAGCCTACTCAGGGTGCTACGAAAAGATTAAAAACTTTCCAGAGAACTTTCACAACGCTAAAGAGCCTGTGAAGTATTTGGAAAGCATAAAAGATTATGTAAAAAAGAATCGTAAGGCGATGCCAGACGATACGGAATTGCAAAACATCATTGACGAGATAGCAGCTTTAATTGATTCAACCTTGTATAAACTGACACTCAAATGATCAGAATCTTTGCAGGCTACGACCCTCGGGAGGCGATTGGTTATCATGTTTTTACCCAATCCTTGATCGAGCGCACCTCAGAGGCGGTGGCGATTACGCCTTTTTTTGGCAAGCAAAGAGACGGGTCGAACACATTTATTTACCAAAGATTCCTAGTGCCTTACTTCACAGGATTTAGAGGTAGGGCGATATTTATGGATGCAAGCGATATGCTGATGCTTGCCGACATAGCCGAATTGGACAAGTTGTTTGACCCCACCAAGGCGGTGCAAGTAGTTAAGCACAATTACTTTACCAAGCATAAAAGGAAATACATCGGCACAGCGATGGAGACCAAGAACGAGAACTATCCAAGAAAGAACTGGTCGAGTTTGATACTGTGGAACTGTGAGCATCCTGATAACAGAGTTCTGGACATGGATTTTGTTGATGACCATACAGGAAGTGAACTACATCGATTTGAGTGGCTAAAAGACGATCAGATAGGTGAGTTACCAGAAGAGTGGAATGTTTTGGTGGGTGAGGAACAACACAACGCTAAGATCGCGCATTACACTTTAGGCATCCCAGAATTTGAGCATTACAAGAATTGCGCGTATTCTCAGGAATGGCACAAAACCAAGTCAAGGATGCTTAACGGGCTGATAAACATGAAGGAAAACGCTCATGCCTGAATATAGTGATGAAGAAATTTACAGTCAATTGGCTAAAGCGTTGTCATCACCAGTTCGATATGACGCATCTGGCAATATTATCGCAATACCAAAAGGCTTTGCTGGTGGGGGTCGAATTGGCGCAAATATTCCATTGTCAAACAATGAATCAATAAACGCGGGTTTAAGTATGTCTGGGGTACAAACGCCCAATTTTCAAGAATTAAAAGCACAAGGCATGGATTTGGCGTATCAAAAAGGTGATGAGACTTATGGGATGCGTTACAACAGACCACCTCCTATCCCTATGACTGACCCACATGGAAGGTTACAAGCCCCACCGCCAAGATTTATGCTCAATTACTCTAAAAGATATTGATGGCTGATTACAGAGCACTAGCCCAAGCCTTGGGTACATCGCAACCAACCCCACAAGAGATTGAGCGCATGGCAGCAGAGCAAAGCCCTGCCTTTGGGGTATTTCCGCAGATGAAACCCTATCGGTCTCAGCAAGACATAACGGCAAGTGCCAATGTGCCTGTGGATGTGCTAAGAGGGCGTATTGCTGGCACACGGGGCTTATTTGGCGATGTAGTGAACCAACCAATACCAATGGTCAGACCGCTACAACTTCTTAGCCAAGCGTTTACAGGACAGCAAAAGTATCCTGATACGGAACACTATTTAGAAACAATGCCATTAAAGTCAAACACACCAATTGGTGATGTGGCGGGAAGAATGGGCAGCTTTGCGCCAATTAACCCAATGCCTGCGGTACGGGCTGGGCAAAAAGGCTTGAATTTGTTGGGGATGGAAGTGGCTGACCGATTAGCCACAGGACGATCAGTATTGCCAAGCCTGCTAAAAGAGCCTCAGACCGCGATGTTTGCGGTTAACCCTGCTGACCAAATGGCACAAGCAGTAACAAAGGCAGAAGTGTCTCCGCTAGGGTTTTACTCTGCTGTTGAGCAACAAGCCCTAAAAATCCCTAGAAAACAAGGTACTGGGGACTCTTTCTTGAATGATCTGATGAAGGGTCAGGATGTCAAGAAGTACGAGATCGAGGCTATGGGCTTGGATACCTACCTCAAAGGCAAGCCAAATGTGACACGCCAAGAGGTGCAAGACTTTATTGCCAACAATAAACTTGATGTGCAAGAGGTGATACGAAGTGATGCACTTCCTCCAGCAGAACCATATTATCTTGATACTCAAAGACTTAATACTTTAGAGTCTGAGTTTAAGCAGCTTAAACAGCATCCAATAGATGATCCTACATTTGGTCAAGAAAAATTTGATGAGTTAATGAAGTTGCAAAACATTAGAGATGAAAGTACGGTTGAAAGTTTATATAACTCTGCTGAATCTTCAACTCGCCAAGCTCAAAGAGCGCAAGCACAAGGTCGTAAAGATATTGCAGAAAAATATTTTAGAGAAGCTGAAATGTTTAACACAAGGGCTGAGGCTTTTGATTTGCGTGGTTTAGGCATACAAGCTCAAGAACCAATAGCCCCAACTAAATTTGGGCAATATCAATTGCCTGGTGGGGAGAACTACCGCGAACTATTGCTGACTTTGCCTAATAAGCCAATGGATGCAGGCATGGCGGCAGAAAATTACTACACACAATTTGTAAAACGTGGTGGAGAGCCAGAGTGGGCGCAGTTAAATCCTGCAAAACAACAAGAAATTACAAACGCAATGCCAACACAGGCAAGAAACGCATCGGCAGCACCAGAATACAGATCAAGCCATTTTAACGAACCAAACATCCTAGCCCACATGAGGGTGAATGACCGTGTAGATGCTGAAGGCAAAAAGATGTTGCTGATCGAGGAAGTGCAGTCAGATTGGCATCAAGCGGGGCGTGAAAAGGGATACAAAGGAAAAGGAACTCTTACAGAATTACCTGATAATTATTTTGTGCAAGAGTTAAAAACAATTGATGGCGATACCATGTATGTGGTTAGAGATAACAGCAATCCAAGCGTTATTATTAACAAAGATTACAACAGACAGAGCGCTATCAATGGCGTTATAAATGAATTAAATGCAACATCGGCTGGTGGTGTTCCAGACGCACCATTTAAAGACACATGGCATCAACTAGCCCTAAAAAGAGCAATCAAAGAGGCTGTGGATAAGGGCTACGACCGCATAGGCTTAACTACTGGGGCGCAACAAGCAGAACGCTATGACTTGAGTAAGCAAGTTGATGAATTAAATTACAAAAGAAATGATGATGGTACATATCAACTTTCAGCACAAGCTAATGGTCGTGGAAATATGTTGGGTGAAACAGTGCCTAAAGAAAAGCTGTCAGATTATGTTGGCAAAGAAGTTGCAGAAAAGATCACTAAGAATGAAGGCTTTGATAGAAACTTTGGTGGGACTGGTTCAGTATCTCAACCAAAAGATATTTGGAAAGGTTTGTCTGGTCTTGACCTAAAAATTGGTGGCGAAGGCATGAAGAAATACTACGATGAGGTTTACCCTAACTACCTAAACAAACTAAGTAAAAAGTATGGCGCACAAGTAGGTGAGACTAAAATCAATACTGGCATAGATAACTTACCAGCAGGCAGTAGTGTTCCAACCATGAAACAAGAGCCAGTAAGATACCTAGACATAACCCCAGAGATGCGTAAGGCAATCAAAGAAGGTCAACCTTTAGCATCAATTGAAGAAGAACTTGCTAAGGCTTTAGCATGACAACAGAAACTAAAGTAGTTAAAAATAGGAAGAAGGCTGGAGGGCGAGGCTTAGGAACGCCCAACAAGACCACACAACAGGCAAGGGAGGCGATTGCAATGTTCGTTGATGGTAATGCACACAGATTAGCAGAGTGGCTAGATGAGGTCGCTAATGGCATTCCTGAGGCAGATATAAAACCCAACCCTGCAAAGGCATTCGAGTTATTCCAAAGCGTAGTGGAATACCATGTGCCTAAACTTGCTAGAACAGAGATAACAGGCGCAGATGAAGGCGCAATTGAAATGGTGATTAAGTGGGAAAGCGCGAAGTAATCATTCCCTACTCTCCGAGAGAGGCATTCATGCCCTTTCACCAAAGGACGGAGAGATGGTCTTGTCTGGTGGCACACCGAAGGGCGGGTAAGACAGTAGCGGCTATCAACGACCTGATACGCAGAGCATTGACCGAGGGTGGGGTAAGAGCACAGTACGCCTACATAGCCCCATTCAGAAGCCAAGCCAAGTCGGTAGCGTGGGATTACCTTAAGTTCTATGCCCAACCCGTAAGTAAGAACACCAATGAGAGCGATTTAACAGTCGAGTTGGTCAACGGGGCAAAGATCAGACTATTTGGCTCAGACAACGCAGATGCCATGCGTGGATTAGGATTTAACGGGGTATACCTAGACGAGTATGGAGACTTCAAACCAAGTGTGTGGGGTAATGTCATAAGACCCACTTTGTCTAGCACCTTGGGTTGGGCAGTCTTTGGGGGTACTCCGAAGGGAAAGAATCAGTTTCACGACATATACAGGGTTAGCCAAGCAACGCCCGATTGGTTCTTGCTACGCTTACCAGCCACAGCATCAAAGATACTGCCTGCCTCGGAACTGAGGGCTGCCAAAGACCAACTAAGTCAAGACCAGTATGACCAAGAGTATGAGTGCTCATTTGACGCAGCTATCCTCGGGGCGTTCTACGGGGTGGAGATGCGCCAACTAGACGCAGATGGCAGAATCCAAGACCTCAAGTTTGATGCAGACGCGCCTGTTTTCACAGCGTGGGACTTAGGTTATCGAGATGACACAGCGATCTGGTGGTATCAGGTAGTCCGTGGTGAGATTCATGTAATGGACTACTACGCGGTATCAGGCGCATCCATTGAGGAAATAGCCAATGTTGTGAACAGCAAGGGCTATCGGTACACCAAACACTTTCTACCCCATGATGCTAGAGCCAAGACTTTAGCCTCGGGGGGTAAGTCAATCCTTGAACAACTTGCTAGTCACCTTGGAGGGATTGGCAAACTAGCCATAGTGCCAGAAATAGGTGTTCAAGACGGCATACAGGCGGTGCGGATGATTCTCCCGAAGTGCTACTTTGACCCGATTTGTGATGAGGGGTTAGAGGCACTCAGACAGTACCAAAGAGAATATGATGAGGACAAGAAAACTTTTCGTCAAACTCCAAGGCATGATTGGTGTTCACACCCCGCAGATGCGTTTAGAATGCTTGCAGTCGCGTATCGACAAGACAAGTCAAACGAACCCCAACCCAAAGGGAAGACTTTACAGACGATTACGCTAGACGAATTGTGGGATTTTGAAACTACACATAAAGAGGAACGCATATGAGCCAACCAGTAGCAGAAGTAGGTGGATACAAGAACATCACGGAAACAGGGGCGGTCTCGACAGGGGCTTGTCAACTGATCGGATTCTATGTAAACAGCACAAACGCAGGCACATTGGTCTTGAGAGACGGAGGCTCTGGCGGTACTGTTATGTCAGGCACGATCACACCAGCCATAGGGTTTCACCGATTCCCTGCTAATGTGGGGACAAGCCTCCACGCAACTATCGCTGGAACTGCATTGAATGTGACATTCTTCTTCGCGGCTTAATATGTACGAGAACGCCTACGATGATGGGGCTTATGAGGAAGATCAAGGCCCGTACTGGCACGACCAACTAGACAAAGCCACCAAGGTCTTTGACAAGTGGGAAAAGCGCGGTAAGAAGGTAGTAAGACGCTACCGAGACGAGCGTGATGCCATTGAGATGCCAAGGATGAAGTTCAACATCCTGTGGTCAAACATCTCTGTGCTGTTCCCC
>Ga0208974_1000950_pt1 | contig 11553 bp, 15 predicted proteins | sample GreLakmeER15MSRF_FD_187699 | JGI IMG/M metagenome (GOLD analysis project Ga0208974, IMG submission 187699) | Freshwater lentic microbial communities from great Laurentian Lakes, MI, USA - Great Lakes metaG ER15MSRF (SPAdes) | ecosystem: Environmental > Aquatic > Freshwater > Lake | place: Great...
GAATAAATACTGTTCTAGTAGAGAGTGGAAATTCATGATAATCACAGAAAAAGAATTAGGTATCATGTTCTAATGGAAGAAGATACACGAGAGTCTATATATCAAACGATTTTAAAACAATCACAAGATGAAACATTTGAACGTGAAGAAGAATCTCAAAGATGGTTTAGGCAGAAGGCAACAGAAGTAAGTAAAAATAAAACCGTTCCTACAAATATAATTTTAGAGAAAGAACATATTCCTTCTATCAAGAACATTAAACAAGTAGGTAGTCTTTTTCTATATAATTATGCTCCTAAACACAAAAAAACATTAGACTATTATGATACGTTTCCCATAGTGTTTCCATTTAAAATGGTTACTCAAGGATTTTATGGATTAAATTTACATTATTTGCCGACTCCATATAGAGCCATCTTTATGGACAATATGTATTCTCTTTTGAATTCAAAGGATATGGAACAGAATACTACACGCTTGGCTAAAATGACATATAGCGTTTTAGAATCAAGAAGAAATTTAAGATTTTTTCAACCATGTATACACATGTATTTACATAAAAATATAAGGTCTAAGATAGCCTTTATTCCTCCTAAAGAATGGGAATTAGCTTTATTTTTACCTCTACAAAGATTTCAAAAGAAATCAGAAAATATAGTTTGGAAAGAAAGCATAGCAAAAATTAAAAAAGGAATACGATAAATGCCAGGTCCATCTACTTTTACCGATGCTATAACAAGTAAAATTGCTACTTTTATAGGGTTAAATGGTACTTTACCTAAAAGAAAAACCGCTGGGTTCGATATAGAAGAATTTAAGAGTGCTATTGGTACTCGCGGTGTATTGCCTACTAATCTTTTTTTGGTAACAATCACTCCATTTTCCAGTGAAATTAAAGCTGCTATGAATCGCGAGACCCTTGACCACCGTTCTTTGAGTTTTTTCTGTATGAAAACTTCTTTACCAGGAATAGATTTGGCTTTAGAAGCCAATATGCCATTAGGTACAGGTCCTGTTGAAAATTTCCCGCATAGAGCAATCTTTACTGATATAGAACTTCAATTTATTGGTGATGCAAAAGGCCAAATACTATCGTTCTTTCATAATTGGTTAAACACGATTGTAAATTTCGATGATCGAAGGGAGCATTCTAAATTCTATAGAGTAGCATACAAAGACAGTTATGTTTGCAACATAAATATTACAGTATTTAATCACCAGTCTGATAAAATCCTAGAATATCGTTTGCTTGATGCTTTTCCATATAGAATAAATCAAATAGACATGGATTGGAATAATACAAACAGCATGATGAATATTGGAGTAAATTTTCAATATAAAACTTGGGCTTCTGATAGAATACCTATATCTGACGCAGCATCTAGTTTTGGATTATCTAATATACAAAAATTAATGAAGTTAGGCACTATAGCACAAACCATTTCGGCTATCAAGAGACCTCAAAGTGTAGGAGATGCAATTAACTTAGTTAACAATGCAAGTATTGTTGGCGGTGGTTTATCGGGATTCTTTTAATTATTAGGAGTATACAATGGCTTTACCAAAAATATCAGTACCGGTCTTTACGATTAAAATTCCTTCAACTGGCAAAGAATTAAAATTTAGACCGTTTTTAGTCAAAGAAGAGAAGATCCTTCTTATGGCTCAACAGAGTGAAAACAGTGAAATTCTGATGGCACTAAAACAAATCATCAATAATTGTTGTTTTGATGATCTAGATGTAAATGAGTTAACGACATTTGATTTAGAATATGTATTTTTAAAACTAAGAGCACGATCAGTCAACAATATAGCTAAGCTCAAATATCGTGATAATGAAGATGATAAGGTTTATGATTTTGAAGTTAATTTAGATGAGGTTGAAATTAAAATCGATCCTGAAAATAACAATAAGATCGATATTAATGGCGAAGTTGGAATGATCTTAAAGTTTCCAAGCGTAGCTGTAACTGAAAAAATGGCTGATATAACAGATCAAAATGAATTATTAAATAACATTTTAATTCATACGATTGATACAATTTATGATTCTGAGAATGTGTATCCAGCCAAAGAAAGTACTGAACAAGAACTTATAGAATTCCTTGAAAACTTAGATACAAAATCATTCGAAAAGATTGAAAAATTCTTTTCTACAATGCCTAAGTTACACCATGAATTGCATTATAAGAATTCATTTGATCATGATCGGATAATTAAGTTGAGTTCATTACACGATTTTTTTACGTAGGGCTGAGTCATACGAGTCTCAAAAATTATTATACAACGATTTTTGCGATGGCTCAGCATCATAAGTATTCAATAAGCGAAATAGAAGATTTGATACCGTTTGAAAGGGATATTTACGTAGATATGCTTTTGGCGTATCTCAAAGAAGAAAGAGAAAAACGAGAAAGGGCTTCTTAATAGTGTCCGATGACATCCAACAAGAGAACGTTGATATGGATGGAGATGGTAAAATATCTAAAACTGAAGTGAATATTGCAGAAGATAAGTTTAAAAACCGCCGTAGAATGGCGTGGCTTGCTATGTATGCCATGGTAGGCTTCACCGCGCTTCTCATGTCTCCTTATATTGCAGATGATCGAATTAAAGCTCTAGATAGTGTCTTCAGTACATTCTATATTGCCATGGCATCTGTCGTTGGCGCTTATATGGGCTTCACTACTTGGGCGAGTAAAAAGTAAATGGACAAAGAATCATTAGAAAAAATCAAGAAGATTTTTAAATCTTTAAATGATAAACTTGCTAAAATAGAAGATCCTGCTCTATACGGAAGAAAGCGCACTGCAAAATATAATGTAGTAGACAGACAAATCAATGATATTAAATCTAACAATAATGCGGTTAACGAACATTTTGATGAATTACAAAATAATAAAAATGAACGTACGCCGATTAAATATGATGCTGCTAAAATAGAACCTCCGAAGGATCCAACTGAAGAAGAACTAGGAGCAACCAATTTAAGATATAATGAAAAAACTGAAAGATTCCATGAGAATGAAGGCCCGCGTAAAAATCTCATGGTCAGTAGAGCGGAAGCATTAAATCGAGTTGAAGAGCATAAATCTAAAAACGCCACTGCAGAACCATCAGATGAACCATCAGATGAAAACAGCATATTAGAAGAAATACATTCTAATTTAATTAAGATCAATGAGTCTTTAAGTTCTGTTTTATCTCTTTCTACCAATAAACCTCCTACTGATGCAGAGCCAGTTGACTCTGACGGAAAAGAAAAAATAGATGGACAAGAACCTAAAGCAAAAGGTGGAATGGGAGGTTTACTTGGAGGTGCAAGTAAATTACTTCAAGGAATTGCATTTACACTGTTTGCAATATATCCACTTGTTCTAGCATGGATCAGAGAAAAACGCGAAAAGATAAGCGAATTTTTGATGCCTGTCTTCGATTTTATATTTGAATCTGCTATACCGTTTTTTACTGAAAAACTACCTAAGTTTTTTATGGAGGATATTCCTGAGTACTTCTCAGAAAAATTTGATGTAGTTAAAGATTTTGCATCTGACTTTATAGGCGATATTAAAAAAGTAATAGCAGGTATTCAAAAAACTGTGGGTGAAACCATCGTAAGTCTTGCTGATAAACTGCCAGATGGTCCATTTGATGTACTCAAAAATATGAAAAAAGGGTTAAAAGATTTTGGAGAAGGATTAATTTCCGATGCAGATAATACCATAACTGAAGTTGATAAAGAGCAAGCAAAAACGCAAGCCAAACGAGAAGAAAAGAAGAAGAGAGATATTCTTTTAAAACAGGCTGATGATGAAGGTAAAAGAGTAGTAGAATCAAACAAAGCTAACGGTTATAAAGGATATGAAGTAAAGCCTGATTTTGAAAAAGGTTTAGTTAAAATAGAATATAAAGTTGACAAACTTGATGGAGTATCTGACGAATTTGACGCAAATAAATCAATGGAATCCGGAACTCTTATAGAAAAATCTGGAGGAAGTTCCAGGTCAGTTAAAGCAGATAACGGAGGAGCTCCTGTTAAAGATGGAGAAGGGAAATCAGATGCAGCATCTAATGGAGGTACTCCTGAACCTACGACATCTTCTGATACAGGCGGAAATGGTGCAACAACTTCAGACGGAGCAGGAGGTCAAGCAGAAGGTGGAACAGCTACTCCTGAACTAAATCAAACAACTGCTGGTAACGGAAACGCTTTAGATATAAATTCAAAGGAAAATGAAAATGCTTTTAATAGCTCAAAAAATTCTGCTCCTCCAGTAGTTAACATTCCCTCAACTGGCCGAAAAGTTAGAATGTTGCCAGGACAAGGACCGCATGATATCAATGATGTTCCTGATCCTACGCCAATTTTAGGCGAAATGGCAAAACAACTTTTCTATAGAATCGCATAAGGGATAATTCGATGTTACCAATTATACTTGGAGTTGCTAGAATAGGAGCTGTTGCAGTTCGTGGAGTTGCTAAGGGAATAGCAGCTACAGCACGAGTTGCAGTAAAAGGGGTTGTAGCAGGAGCTAAAGCAATAGGAAGAGGCGTTGCAGCCGCAACTAGAGGAGCTGGAAAAGCAATCAAGGCTATAGGTAAAGCTGCTAGAAAGGGTGTTGCATCAGTTGCTAGAGGAGTTGGTAAAATAGGAACTAGGTCTGGCAATAGTGATAAGTCGAATGAATATGAAGAGACTGAAAATTCATCGGAATCTGATGCAACGCCACAATCCGCTAATAACACTAATAATGAAGACTCTTCTGATGAAAATAAAAATAATATTCAAGAATCTAAGGAAACTTCTTTAGTTGGAAGCGCTACTATTCTACAAGCAATATCTAATCAAATAAGTATTCTTCGTAAAACTGTAGAAGGATATGAATCATTATTATTTAAAAAGGAACAGAGTTCTGAAGCGGCAGATATAGAAAAGGAAGTAATAGAAGACGCAACTAAAGAAGGCGTAAAACCTAAAAAAGAAGATAAAAAATCTGAAGGACTAATACAAAAATTACTAGCGGGACTTCTTTTTGGTATTTTTGCTTTTCTTCCTAATATAATGAAATTTTTTACTGATTCCAAAGAAGCGATTAAAGCTCTTCCTCAAAAAATAATAGATTCATTTAAAGGTATAATTGATTCTATTTCTGGAGTTATCAAAGAATATGTAGTCGATCCTATAGTTAAATTTTTTAAAGTGGATGTAGGAGCAGCGCTAGATACATTGTTCATTTTTATAGGTGATAAAATTGAAGCTATAATGGATATACCTAAAAAGATGATGAATGCGGTTTCAATGGCTATTAATGAAATAGTAACAAAAGCTATAACAACATTCATAGGATTTATAGAAGATAATCCTTATCTAAAATCCATACCTAAAATAAGTAGCGCATTAGAATCAGCACAAAAAAAATTAGAAGGTTTAAAAAAAGAAAAAAACACATTAGATATTGAACGCACCGATATAGAAGATAGAGCAAAGGCCAGAGAAAATACTACTATATCAGACACTGTTGATAAAGCGCAAGCGAAACGGCAAGCACAACATGACAAAGAACGTACTCCAACTGATGCAACTGGTGGTAAAGGTCAAGTAGCACAGCCTGAAATAGGAGGTAAAGTTACGCCTATTTCAGGGATGGATGAAGTTAAAAAAATGATTAAAGGATATGAAGGTAAGGGAATACCTGGCAAACCAGGTCAACCGTATCAAGATAGTAAAAAATTATGGACCGTGGGTTATGGTCATTTGATAGGAAATGGAACAACTGGTCCAGGAGAGTATGAAGGTAGAACTTTGAGTGAAGAAGAAATGGATGCATTATTTGAAGAAGATTTTGCAAAACACGTGAAAATGGCTGAAAAGGCACCTGGTTGGAATATGGCTAATGAATCTGGTAAAGGTGCTATGATAGATTTGACGTATAATATGGGTCCAGGGTGGTATATTAAATTTAAAGCAGCTGCTCGGGCATTAAAAGAAGGCGATTTTGCTAGAGCTGCAGCTGAATTATTATATAAAGATGCATCTGATCCTAGTAAAGGACCGAGCGGATATTCACAAGATGTAGGGAAAAGAGCTCAACTAACCGCAGGTCTCTTGGCAGCTGGAAAAGCCTCTGGAGATCAGTTAGGTGGAAATGCAGTCGCTGAAACTCCTGCTGGAATAGGAGATCAAATAAGTCCTAAACCAAAACCCGAGACTACTGCATCTCCTTCAGTAGTAGTAGTAGTTCCTCCTGCATCGCCTACTGGAGGAAATGCAGGAGGGAAAAAGCTAGTATCTAAGCCAGACCCAAACCAAGTGCAACGAATGTACGCACAAGGTCTGGGTATGCCAGGAACTGCTTAGTCTTCAGCTAGCTTCTTAAAGAAATCAAGACCATCATCGTCTTCTGAAGTATCAGAACTCTTATATTCTGTAGAATTAAGACTCTTAGGTTCATCAAACTTCATCTCTTCAGCTTTAGCAGTCTTAGGTGCTTGTTCTTCAAAGGCATTCTTATCCCAACCAAGAACGCGATGTAGACGTGCCTTGAGTTCAGCATAAGACTTAAATTGGGAAGGATCCAAGAAAGGCTGCAGAAGGTGAATCTTGTTCAACACATCATCATACTTCTCTTCTTCGGTGAACAAGGGCGCAACTGGATCAAACTCTGACTTATCATAGTTGCGATAGCCTTCGACCTGACGAATCTTCATCTTGAAGTTAGCGCCTTCGACCAAGTCAAATGGATTGATAGGCTCTTCGTCCTGAAATTGAGGAGTCATCAAGTCATTGATCTTATCGAAGATCTTCTTACCAAACTGAAAGAGAAAGACCTTGCCTTCGTTCTGAGGATTGGAAGGATCTTTGACTACATAGATGTTAGACACATAATGTAGACGACGCTTTTGCTTACGCGCAACATCTTTGTTCTCTTCAAGACCAGAGTTCCAAAGCTGAGAGTTGTACTCAGACACAGGATCTTTCTGATTAAGAGTGGTCAAAGACTTTTCGATGTACCAACCACCTGGACCTTGGAAACCATGATCAAAGTATTGAACCCAAGCATAGTCTTCAGTTTGATGGGAAGGAAGGAAGCGAATGACTGCATATCCATTACCAGCTTTGTCTACGTCTGGCTTCCAGAAACGATCATCTTCTTTTGAATTAGAACTCTGTTTGGTAAGCTGAGAAGCTAGCTTCTCGAACTGATTCTTACGAGTCTTATTATAGTCTGCGAATGAAAATGCCATATATATCTCCTAGTATTACAGTGTATGTTTGTATATTTCGTGTCCACATCATCATAATATACAATATAATTATATCATATCCTATTAATTATGTAAACCTTTCTCGTAAAGCTTTCTTACATACTTCACGATCAAATCGAAGAAAGGGCAGGTATTTTGTACACTTACGGTATACATCATTCCATATAATCCTCTCTTCAATTTTATCGTTCCAATGCTTGAAGAACTTTAAGATATCGTTTAAGATAACAAGCGTCTCTATAGAGATCTCGTTTCTTAAGAACTGTCTGAGCAATTTGGGATGTTGCCCATCAGTTACCATTAGCTCATCATTAAGGTCATCACCTAGCTTATCCAGTTCATTCTGGAACATATACCCTAAAGACTGTTGGCGCTTAAGCCATCCAGTATAGGTTTGTTCTGCTTCAGTGCCTAAAAGATCTCTAACCCAAGATACATCCTTATCTATGAAGTTGGCTAGAAGGAAGTTTTCAAGATCCTTTCGTTTGGCTAACTTATAGAAAAAGAATCTATCTTTTCTCGATTCAAAAGATGAGAGACGGGCACTCACTTTGCCGCCATACTTAAAATAATCGTACCCGTCTCTCGTAAAATGTTGTTTAAGCGCTAAGTATTTCTGGTATGCTTCAAAAGCATCTGTCATACTGGAAGTTTACCTGTCTTAGGAAGATAGTTGGCGTCTTCAGCTTCTTGCTGAATCTTTGCTTTGATCCTACTTGAACTACGAATCATAGCTGCTATTGTTTCGATTTCGAGTGAGTTCAATTCGCAGTAATGAAGAACAGCATCTAAATAATCTAGCTTAGACTCTTTGACATATGCCTCAATCTCTTTGACAAATTCTTGTGTTGGCTTTACTGATTTGATGTTTATTTTTTTCATAGTTTATAAAACACATGTCTTCCTATAGCTACAGTCTTTTTACGTGGATTCGCCCATTTAGGACTAATGCCCGTTTGATGAAAATTAGTTGCTCCTTTTGTAACATCATGCATCGCTTCATGGTTTAATATGACATGTTTGGCGATATTACGACATTTGATATATGTGTATACATCATGCACTTTCGGTGTTTTTTGGCATGCCCAAGAAAATTGACAATTATATCGATTTCTTTGATGAACAATCTTACATAAAGTGTTAGGATACTCGTCGCCCTTTAATCGATTAAGCGTAACAAGAGCAACAGCTTTTTTACCTATGTCGTTTTCACTTCTTGCTTCAAAGTAAATATTGTCTGTAAGACACTTTACTTCTCTTTCATTTAAGAGCTTGTTATATGGTTTATGCTCTACTTTTTGTGTAATTACTGGAGGTACGGTAGGATTAGTGTTATAAGAAGTTGATATTGGTGTGCAGATCAATGCAATACACACTAAAAAAAAATCGAACATATGTTCCTCCTTATTTAAGGGAGAGGACTTAAGTCCTATTAAAAGAATCACTTAAACATAATAAACGCCTGCAGGTTTAGACGTAGTTTAAATGGTGCTGGCGGAGAGAATCGAACTCCCGACATGAGGTTTACAATACCCCTGCTCTACCAACTGAGCTACACCAGCAATACAATTTTATTTATAATTTGATCTGGTTACGCAGTTTACGCCGCGGCCAATACAAATAGTAATATGCACGAGTCTCGTTGACACCGCATTCATCAGCAATCAATTTGACGACTTCTTTGGTTTTGAGACTAGCATTGGCCAAGTAGATGCGTTCTGCAATTTCAAAGCCAACTCGAGTGGCTTCTTTACTAGGAGGATTGACAAACTTCTCTTTATTCATGATATATTCCATATGTTAGGTTGTTTTCACATTTACAAGCATATAATACTATATTTACGAAATAATGTACATAGGCCTGGGATCAAATAATTGGAGGGCAATAGTACTTCAAATACATAGACTTGCTTATCTTATATGCCTCTTTCTCCCATGGGGAGAATAGATCACACCATTCGTCATTTGTAACTATATATATCCTCTTTTTCCACTTAATCTTTCCAGAAGAGTAATCAGTGAGTTCACCAAGAAGATACTGTTTGACATGAACAAGTTCATGAATATATGTTTGAGTAATACATATGCGCGATAAGTTTGTTTTTAGGTATATGGAAAATGATCTTGGCCTATAAGGATTTCCTCTCCAATAACATAATCCCCATGCTTTTTCTTTTTTTGTAATCTTATTGTCAGTCTTAATATACAACTTTACATTTTTAAGGAGAAGAGGTCGACTTTTCACAAGTTTAGGCAACACAAATAGGGTCATTTCTTTTATGTGTTGTTTCAATTTTGCATCATGACAACATGAGATTCTTATCTGCATTAATTGATCCGATGATATTCTTTAAATACGTGCTTAACCTTTTCTATATACTCACTTGTATTCTTAATAAAGAATTGAGGCTCATTATCTTCTACTGCTATTAGAATAACGATCTTAGGTACTTCTATTCCTTTTAGTTCTTTGATCGCCATTGCATACGTGGTCGTCTGTAGAAAATAATTTTCAATTTCATCTTCTTTTTTAAGACGACTCGAAGTCTTAAAGTCTAAAATAACATTTTTACCACCCATCTTGCAAAATACATCTATTCGGCCAGCAGTTTTTAATTCGTGCGAATAGATAGCAATTTCATTTCCATAGACTTCATCAATATAGTCTACATATCTTTGTATAGATCTAAACATATCAACTGCAAGTGGTGGTTGTTTACCATAGAAGTCTTCTTTATTACAAATATAGTCTTCACATATTTTATGAAGTCGAGTTCCGCGATTTGCTGCTCTCTGAGAAATGCGATTAGCTTCTTCTTCCCCTACCTTTTTACGCCATTCGTATAACCAACTCTTATCTCTACTTCCTAATACAGTAGTGACAGATGGATACTTTTCTCCAGTAGGAGTCATATAGTATCGTTTATTATTCTCAGTAAAAGCTTCAAGTTCATGAAACTCGACTTCATTTAGTGTAAAAGTTTTACTACGTAAGACCAAGGGCATTTTTAGCAATTATATATTCCTTCACTAAGCCAGATCTCACTATATCATCTACTTCAAATTCAACATGTGAGAACCCATTCATTTTATCTAATACGTCCATAAACGTTATTAGTCCATTTTTATCGTTATGATAAATCAAATCTGACTGGCGATAATCTCCGCATAACATCATTCTACAGTTATCGCCTAAGCGAGTAATAACCGAATCAAGTTCATGGAATGTTAGATTATTTACCTCATCAACTATAACTATAGTATCGTGAAATGTATTTCCTCTGATAAAAGAAGTTGTAGTAAAGTCTATGATATGCTTGGCCTTAAGAAGCTCGTAAGCATCACCTCGGTCAAACAAATCTGTGCAGATACCCTGATAAGGTAACTCGAAGACTTTAGTTTTTTCTTTGATAGATCCTGGTAAGAATCCCATATCTCGTGTAGGAACTACATTTCTGACTATAAGAATTTTTTTATAATATGACTGTGTATTATAAATTTCTTTCAGTGCTAGATATAAAGAGATAAAGGACTTACCTGTTCCAGCAAGCCCATGGAGTAAAAGATTTTGACCTGCTTTCCATTGTTGGAAAGCTAGCTTTTGATTTTCAGTTATAGGTTTTATAGCTTTTAGATTAATATGATGTTTTTGTATCGGAGCATCTTGATCTTTAAAGGTCTGCTGTCTTTTCTTTTTCTTGTTTCTCTTAAAATGTATTAATTGTGCTGTGTCGGTGTGCTCGTTTAATATCTTTGAGTTTGTCTCTAAAAGCATCGTCGGGTTTCCTCAACCCCAGCCTAATTGGGTCTCCGATTCCAACAGGATGGAGTACTTGTTGTAGTTGCGGATTTTCCACAAGAAACTCATCTTTTTTTGCGTATGAAGAGAAGAACTGGTCAAACACTTCATCCGTTTCACTATTACGAAATATATATGTAGGCATTAATCTTCATCCTCAGTGTACTTAACGAGAGTTTCAATATCCAGCGTTTTAAGAGCGGTATATACTGCCTTCTCTTTTCTCTTAAAACCTTTTTGTGAATATCTATGTTTTGGAACTAATTCATGAAGATCTTTATCTTGAGATTTTTTTTCTCTAAACGACTTACTCATGCTTCTTCTTTAATTGCCTCAATGTTAAGATCTGGAAATGCCTGTTGTGCGATCTTTTTAGTTAAACCTTTAAATGGTAATTTTCTATCTTTAATAGAAATGATCAATTTTGCATCTAGCGGATGAATTGATTCAAGCAACTGAATGAATAAAAATTCACGTCGTGACTTAGT
>Ga0208974_1000953_pt1 | contig 11541 bp, 24 predicted proteins | sample GreLakmeER15MSRF_FD_187699 | JGI IMG/M metagenome (GOLD analysis project Ga0208974, IMG submission 187699) | Freshwater lentic microbial communities from great Laurentian Lakes, MI, USA - Great Lakes metaG ER15MSRF (SPAdes) | ecosystem: Environmental > Aquatic > Freshwater > Lake | place: Great...
AAACTACATTAAACCATGAAGAAAGATTTTTGCGCATTCACGATAGTCCAAAATGAAACAATGTTTCTTGACCTGTGGGCAAGATATTATTCTAAACATATTGATAAATATGATATATTTATATTAAATCATAATACTAACTTGTATGAATCTAAGGTGCAATTGTCTTTTTTAAAGTCACAAGGTTTTAATGTAATTCCTGTTCATCGTTCTGAAAGCTTTAATCACCAATGGTTAAGAGAAACGGTTCAAAGCTTTCAGTCTTTTCTTTTACAAAGCTATGATGTTGTGTTGTTTGCAGAATGTGATGAACTACTGATTCCCAATGAAAAGTACAATGGTGGTTTGTCTGAATATCTTTTTGCACAAAAAAGCCAACCAATAAAAAGATGTTGTGGTTACGAATTGATTCACTACAAGGACGAAGAACCTCCGTTGTACTTTGGATACTCTCCACTCAAGCAAAGAAACTTCTGGTACCGAGAACCTATGTATGACAAACCTTTGATTACAAATCAAAAGGTAAATTGGGATGAAGGATTTCACAACATCACAGATCTTGAAACAGATATAGATACAGATATATTTTTAGTACATTTACACAGAATGGATTATAATTTGTGCAAATTAAAACACGAAGAACAGGCGAAAAGAAAATGGTCTCAATCCGATCTGGACACTAACAAGGGATTCCAGAATAGACTGTTTGATGACGAAGGATTTAACAAATGGTTTTATAGTTTTACAGGTCTAAGATATGATCTGCCTAAATTGATCCAAAACGCAATATAAAGCCCTCTCTAGACGATTGCCTAGAGAGGGCTTTTGTTTTAGTCAACCACGATTTCGTTTTCTTTGATAGCTTCGCAACCAGTAAACTCCAGTTTGTCATAGTCCAAGGCTTCCAAGCCAAGTTCTCCCATAGATTTTTCCGAATGGATGATCTTCGTTCGGCCATCTGGGCCTGTGACCTCCAAGGCCACAATCAGCCGGACAGTAGAGTTGTACTCGGGACGAAAGCCCTTGGCAACCAGAGCCACCGTGTTGCCGCTAAAATCCGTTTCCTGAAGAAACTTGTCAGAGTCAACCACAAAGCGACCTTTGACATCAAAACCAATCTCAATGACATTCTCAGACATATCAGTCTCCTTTTAGTGATTAGTGGACATTAGGCCGAAAACCAATTTACATTTCACCTACTTTGCCGGATTCCAGCCACAAACCTCAACCTGACTGGCTCCACCAAATTGTGCACGCAGCTGATCCATAGCAACATTTGGAGTCCAAGCACGGATGACTTGTGTCATCTGGTTGCCAAAGGTACCCCACTTATTCTTAAGCTTGAAACGAATCTCATAGTTTTGCATTGTAATCTTTCCTTATAAAAAGAAACCAACCCAAGATGGCAATCAGTAACACCAAGTTAACTGAATTGTCATGAACATCAACCCTGTCCACAAATCTTGCCGTTCAGAAAAATAAATTCGCCGGTTTTCAAATTCAAAACATGGTGACAGTTGTCTTTCTCGCTGAGATATAACATCACAGGAGTGCCATCTGGATTTACAGAAAAAACAATCTTATTCTTACCATCAACTGCCACATTGACGCTGTTGTCAGGCAAAATAGGATCTTCATAAAACCGAAAATTGGCTTTTTGCGGTTCTTCCGGTGGACTGGTGTAACTACAAAGATCAATTTCAAATTGATTCAAAATCGCAGTCATTTCAAACTCCTTCTTTATTGTAATTCTCAAGTTAAAGTGAACCATCACCAACAGGCTCAATAAATTTGAAAGCATTTTCTAACTCAACGATGGTGAGACAATGAGCGTCCCAATCGTGCACCTCTATGTCAAGCTGATTCCTTGCCTGCAAAGCACCAACTAAGTCGTTGTAGGCGCATTTGATGGCTGATATCTGAGCTTTAGTCATGGTCGTTCTCCTTAGCTAATTGTGATATCAAATATCAACGGGAAACTAGTCCCAAATACTCTTCCAACGCCTCATCAGAAAGATCAATGTCTAAAAGGATCTTATCCAAAGTTTTTGGATAATTACTTTTTAGATTTTTTACAATCTCAGCAAAAGTAATCGCAACCTCTTCATACATCTTGGATTCAGCAGTCATTTCAAACTCCTTAGTTAGTGATTACAACTACCCAGATAGACATTTTCTTTTCGCCAAAAAACCAAAGCTCCGTTCCAATGTACAAAGGAGGTTTCCACTAAAAGAAAAAACCGGGGTTGCCCCCGGTTTTCCTAATCAATCAGAAAATATCATACAGGCAAGCAAATATACCGATTGTAGCTCCTGATTGGGCTCTTGCGGTCGGTATATTTTACTTCAATCTCACATTTAATGTTAGCTGCATTAATAGCATTAATAAGTTTGTTTGCATCACAATCTTCTTCCAGATATACAGTGCTGCCCTTCACATAGGAATAGCCGCTGATATTTTGGCTAATTCCCAACTGACAAAGAAGCGCAAACTTACAGGCCAACCAGCCATGGCCCGGATCCGCATAGAATTTAAACTTCAAAGTCTTCATCTTTGGTTTCTCCTATGTCCTACTTGGACATTATTAGGAAAAACCAATTTACATTTCGCCAACTTCATGATTATGAGAAAATCGGAAAGTTTCCATTATCTTTTCATATATCTCACCAATATGTTCAATCGTTTGAACATCTTCATATTGTTGGACGATAGCAGACTCTTCAGAAAATCCTGCTAGCTTTGGATTCTTTACTATCTCTTCTGAGAAAGCTATAAACAACTCTCTAGCTATAGGAGGCAAACCGCTACAGAATTTATTGCTAGTGTTCATTAAGTATTTCTGGATTCTTCTTACTGCTGCTTCATTGCTCAAATTGAATTTTTTCTTATACTTCTCAATCAAGTAAATAATCTGATCAGTGTATGCTCTCGCCTCTGAAAGAGATTTGTAGTATTTTTTCATTTCAATGTCACTGCCAGCTTGCATGCCCATATAATCATACTCTCCCTTTTTAATTCCAGCAAAATATGCATCATAAGCATGCCTTACTTCATGATAAATAATGCTCTTCAACATATCAGCATCATCACCTATGTAGATATGGGGACCCACGCCTATATGGATATTACCAAGTAAACCATGAAAATAATAAGCCATATCTTGCGGAATCAAAGAAATCATGGCTTTTAGATTCGCAAGCTTATCCACCTTATAAACCTGATCAGAATCAAGAGTGATGCCCTTTTTCTCAATATGAGCCTTCTCTAGATCTGTGACTATTTTCCTGCCTAACTCCTTCTGCCTAAGCATCTTTTCCATCTGCTTGATATTCTCGTCCTCAAAGACGAAAACATTACCATTAATTGGTTTGTCATAGACCACATTACGGGCATCAGCAGCAGACCTTATTGGAGTGCCAGAGCTAATTGCCCTAACTGCCTTCATCATGAGCTCTTTACTGTTTTCTGGCAAAGCAATAAGGTCACCAATTCTATCGATTTCCTCCTTGTTGATATACTTCTGTCGATATGGAACAACACTAGACCACTTGGTAGTAATGTCTTTTACAGTTAATCCTTCTGCTTCCAATAGGAATTTGGAGAAACTGATGTGTTGATATGTACTTGTGGATATGGACATGTGGATACACCTTTTGTCCATATGTATTAATACTTCTTTATAATTTCATCGCCTCCAACAATCTTTCCTTTTGAAAACCTTACAAAGAAACTATCAGAAATAGTAGTGATGGTCAGCATCTCGTTCTCTTCTTTGACTACCCGTACATTCACACGGTACCAGTCCTCAAATAGATTCGTGGCCTTAACATTCGCCAAACTATTCGGTTTCCCCAGAGTCTCCAGTACTATCTGCGCCAATTCCTCGTTGTGTTGAAGAGGTTCGATCTTTGCCTTTTCCACGACTTTCTCCTTTGCCACGCTTTTCTCTTTTGCCATGCTTTTCTCCTTTTTCAAATACCTTCTTGTGTTTCTCCAACGCCTTCCAAGCCACTTCCCGTGCTTCATTCAGAGTTGTGGATATGGAAGACTCGTAGATATGACGGTCTCGCACCACACTCCAAGTCCATGTCTTGTCATCATTCTTGATGAACTCACACTTCCACTCTAGATCATCTTCAAATATTCCCATATGAACACCTTTGTTAGAGTGCGAATACACGATACATAGGTCGCTTCAAGGCAAAATCCACATCAGACTTGCCTGACCTGTCCCACCAAAGAGAAGCATCATTTATAAGAGCTTGCAGTTCCAAAAGCTCTTGTTCATTCAAAGTCTTTTCACGCCTGCCATTAGTCCTAGCAATAAAAACATCTCCAACAATAACTGTCATGACATCAGGCTGACCCAAAGTACCAGCCATACGATTCAACAAGAAAGTAGCATTTACATTCACTTCCCTGTCATGAAGCCTTCCCTCTTCATTCACTATCATTACAAACTTCTTTTTACCCAAAAGAAAATAAACAGGTTCAATAAATCCATCTACCTGTTCCTGCATGCTTTTCAGATTACCAGTAATTTCAATTTCCTGTGGTGCTTGACCAACAGCAATCTTCAAAACCTTGATCATCACGACCTCCTCAATGGGTTAATAGCCCTGTTCTGATGAACAACAGTCATTTCGATTGTCCGGCGTGTGATTTCCTTCATCGCCAGAAGCCTACGACTCACCAGCAATTCGTTTGATTGATGCTGACGCTTTTGTTCCTCGTTCAGCTTGCTGGTGTCAACCGCCTGACTTACCTTAAGACTTTTTCGAATTCGCCGGATAACAGACTCTCCCAGACTACGAGAAAAATTAGCAGCCTCATCGTCTGTCAAAACCTTGATGCCAACCAACGAACCACCACGAGATCCCTTCACCCATTCCGTTCGAAACACCAATCTACGACCATGCTTCTTAGCCAAATTGCCCAACTGATCCATAGCATTCATAATGTCACAATTGTCATAAGATTGGCTATCAAACCAAATACTAATCTCAGTGGCGGGAATCATGTCACCCTTATTCACCATATCCAAATAGTTCTCGGGGATAAGCATTTTAACTCCTTGAGTGAAAAACCCTTTTGACTCAGTGCCAAAAGGGCAGACAAACCACTGATCAGACTGGTTTCACCGAAATAATCTCAAAACGGCCATAAGTGGGACGATAGTCTCCAAGTCCACAGAATCTACCCGCAGTGACAATCAAGGAGTTTACCTGACTGTCAGACACTTGCTCATGGTCGAAACTCAAACGGAACTTGCCACCCCAATCATGAAGAATCGGACGAGTACGCAAAACACGAGCCTTAGTGGCAGGATTCACCACAATGCGTTGATCACGAAACGACTCGTCCTCCCACATCGCATCAATGTCCTTGGGACCCGTATAAACAAGCTTCATGTCAGATTCAATAAAAATACAACTCTTTACGATGTCTCCCTTCCTTTGCCTCTTGCCTGCCTTCACCATACAAGCAATTAAAACATCTTGAGGAATAATTGGTTCCTTCTTGCTGTTGAGATACAATCCTGCATACCATTCCAGCTTGGACAGTTGAAAATAGAACTCATCTGTCTTGTTTCTCTTGGCGTTTGCCTGTAATTCCTTCATAGCCTTGACATGCGGATTGAAAGGATTGGCCATATTACCGTTATGCAACAGCATGGGAGCAACTCCCTTGACTTCGACTTCGAAAGTAGTGAATGCATTATCCATTGAATTCCTCCTTGTTAGTGACTATTTCTTGTTACATCTAATATCAGAAAAAGCAACTGCATACAAAAACAACTCTTTATCTCTCCTTCGAACCAAACGATCAAACCTTCGAAGCTTCTTTTTGTTCTTACGAATATTGTTTTCGCCAATCTCACGAAACTTATACACAGACTTCATAGTGACCTCAGTAGTAAAATACATTCCTTATTGCCAACACTCATCCACTAATATTTTTTATTTTCGCCAAGTAATGTAATGTACAACGGAGGTATAGGCGAAAATAAAAATAGCGCATAGGCACTTTGAATGCCTATGCGCTACTGGACCAGCTTGGATTTGAACCAAGGACCTAAGCGTTATCTTACCACTTCGGCTTTCACCGCCCCAAAGGTTCGTGGTCTGGACTGTGTCTTCACCATAGCTTTCACCGTAGGTGCGGTGTCCTTCAGTCTCTACACACGCCCGATAGATTTCTCTATCTGCTGGCTCGGCGTTGCCACGGCATTTCAGCCAGAGGGTCCACCGAATTCACACCGATTCAGTAAGAAGTTTCCTATCTTACTGCTCATCGTGTCTCTTCAACACTCTAACATGTTTTTGACATGTTAGCATTCAAGCACTTTGCTCTTCCCCTGAGCTACTGGTCCAAATAACAAGCCTTAGAGCAAATGAGATGGCTTGTTACAAAATAATTCTAACCTAACAGTTCAATCTTGTCAACTATTCATCCTTGTCCCAACCATCCAACAAAATATCACGCAATCCCTCTTCGTCCACAATCTTCAGAAGCTCCTCCTCATCATCATCATCATCCTCATCCTCTTCATCATCTTCATCATCTTCATCTTCATCATCCCATTCGTCGTCATCCATAGTTGGCTTGCTGTCGTATTCTTCCATTTCTTCTTTGGCCTCTTTCATGAAGCCATTGACTTGCTCTGACAAACTCTTGACTGCATTGGATACACCATCTCCAAGCATATCCCAAAAAGGCTGACAACTGACATTAAAACTGGTAATGCCCTCTGTATTCTGAACTACCCTTCGAGCTTTGTTGTAACCACAATGCTCACAACCATCCTCATCAAAACCACACTGCTCACATCCTTCCTTGACCGTATAAGCAAAAATAGATTCAGTCAAAGCAAACAAAGGATGCGGACCAACTCCATTCTTCGAAAGACTTAAACAACAAAACCGCTTTCCATCAGATTCCCACTCATATTGGAAAATGTTCGCATGGATATGTGACTTGTTGATAAGGGAAGTGCCGATATGCTTCAACTTGTTGTCTTTTACATAAATCTTCAATAGTTCAATTAAACATAGCTTTAAAATGCTATCATGCTTGTTACCAATATAATCATGAAAACCAATAGGCAACATTAATTCCAAAAATTCCCTTTTGGGCAAAATACCAGTCGCTTTCAAAGTAATTGCAAAATTGATGGTTGCAGTTTTGGTCAAAGCAGATTCAGGGTTCATAAAAATCCTTTCTATTGGAGTTGCTAATCAACTACACAAATTCCCTTTCGCCAAAAAAAATCCCCTCTTCCCAAATAGAGAAGAAGGGATTAATTCCATCAAGAAAGAAAATTAATTTTTCTTGGCTCGAGGAAGTTCAATACCAATAAACTTAGCCAGCTTCACAACCTTATCAACTGGGAAACCATGATGATTGGCAACCGCTTCCGGAGTCTGCCGCTGCAACTCGGAAATCATCTCGGTAGCCTCAGAAAAATCCCAAGGCACTGCACGATGTAACTTGATGCCATGAGTCCGTGCCAGCTTGCAGACAGTCTGATAAGACAATCCATGCTTCTTGGCAACCTCACTAGCACGATTGGTGCGAAGCTCACCAACCACCACAGTCTTCAAAATGTCATTCACCTTGCGAACCACCGTGCGGTTCTCATTAAGCTTAAACTCCTTCAATACACTGTAAAGTGTTCCTGTACTAATATTGTAATGCTCAGCACAAGCAATAGCACCATCCTTCTTATAACGGCTATAAAAGTCTTCCAACTTCACATAACCTTGCTCCAAAAGATAATGAATTGGAACACTATTCTTACGAGCCTTTTCCTCCGTAGCCATAATCCATACTCCTTTTACTGAAAAATTGACCATTTAAAAACTTGATTGCCAACTAGTGCCATCCTGACAGTGAAAAACAAACCTACTTGCTTGTTACTAATTCACAATACAGTTGATTTCAAAAAAAGTCAACTGTCTTACTCATCCTCCGCAAATTTTGTATGACTACAACAAACACCACGAATCTCCATCCTCCTGCGAATCAACTTACCATCAGGAAAAACATGGAAATTCTGCACCTCCTTGCCTTTCATCTGATAAGTCTTCACCCATGCCTTAAAAACATATCCCTCAGGCAAACGAACTATATCCGTATCAACCTTATTCATACACTCAAACTCCTTCCGAACTACAAATCGAAAGGTCTTTACATTAGCGGACATCATACCTCCTACCTTGGATATGAAAGCCACGCTTGAACGGCTTGACAACACCATGCTCCGAATAACCATTCTGCGGCATACGATGACTGTTATTCTGATTCCGGCCCATATAGTTCCGGTTGTCAACTTCCTGCCGCTCTGCATCCAACGCATTCTCTATTCTCTTAGAAAAAGCAAACAAAGAATTAACATGCAAATTTTTACCTTCACTGTACAAGCGTACACTATCATTAACAGCATATGCCAAGTCACGAGCAAAAGTCTGCTCCATCATAAGGACATAATTTTTCGTGTGACGGAAAATTCCATATTCATTGTTCATATCCTGAATAGATGATGTAGTCTCGTCACGAGCCTTCAAGGATGTAATATCATCCACAAAGCCATGAAAATCGTCAGCAATCTCTTGGTTCAGTACCAAAACCGAAATCAATTCACTCATGAAAATATCATTGAAAGTGAAATTGACCATCTTGCCAAACATCACAACATTAAACTGAGGATTCACTACAAAGTTATTGGCTGGATTCACAGAAACTACCTCCTTATGAAAAATAAAAATAAACAATCAATAAAATATTACATGTTAAACCACCTCCTTCAACCCCCCCCTAATTAATTTTTCTAACTCTTAATACAACTAAAAATTTTTTTTACACCACCTAATATTACACTCAATCTAACCAAAGTACAATAAAGGTTCATCACAAAATAAACGGCGAAAATAAAAAAACCCCTCCCAAGTTTCCCTGAGAGAGGCTTCAAATAATCTCACCCTAGCTAACCTAATCCAATCTTACCTAACCAAACCCCAATGACTCTCAACATCCCTTCAATAAAAAAACAATAGCAACAATTAATAAAATATATCCAAAAATATTACTGCCAGAATAATACCGATCATATCCAATCGGATCATGAATCTTGCTGGGAGGCCTACCCACAAATCACACTCCTTTCAAATTACCAACATTCTCATTCAACTCATTCAAAAAACCTTCCACCTGCCCTAACAAACCATCAGACAGATACTGAGTGAAAAAATCAACTACATGAGCAGAAACACCCACCAACTCCTCCAAATCCTTCCCATCCACACTCGCATAACCATCTTTATGAAATACACCCTTCTCCCAAATCATATCAACAAGATATCCAGATATATCTAAAGTCTCTCCAATATCCTCCACCAAACTCTTTCCACTCCGATCAACCGGCACATTGAACTTGAAAAAACTCAACACATCAGTCATCGAATTCAATACTGCACGCAACTGCTCAGCATCAACTTTGGTCTTAGTAGCCATTCTATTGACTCCTTGGTGATTGTTACACCCTTCCACCAACCAATTTTCTTTTCGCCCTTTAATTTTTAGAATCATTTTGAACACAATTGGTACCTCTGTTTTTCTCTAGATAGACAGCAGCTTTGTTTAACAACAGCGGATTGTCCTTGAACATACCAATACCAGTATTGCAGTTTGAACACAATAAACCTCTCAAAACATTTGTTTGATGGCAATGATCTACTGCTAATTTTCTAAGCGTTGGCATAGCACCACATATTTCACAAGTGCCATGATGTGAATTTACATATTCAATAACTTCGTCAGGATTTAGACCCATGCGTCTAATTCTGGTTTTAAATGACCACTCATGAACTTTTTCAGGATGTAACTGATCATAATTCCTCTTTCTCTCTTTGCACTTTTCTAAATTATTCAACCTATAAAGACTATATTCCTTTTTTTCACACTCTTTGCACTTACTCCTTCTTTTAAATCCACCTCTACCGTTAGTTCGAAAAGCAAATTCCTCTATAAGGTATAGTTGATTACAACCAGTGCATTTTTTCTCAGCAGGCTCTTGGCTCCTACAGTGTTTGCACTGCAAAGCTCTTTTATCTTTTAATTTGCCACATCCACATAAACTTTTTTTCGCAGACATTGATGCATCCTTATTTTTTTTATAGCAAGCCAAACATTCTTTAGCATTATGACTTTTTTTCCCACAACAACCCAGACAAATTTCATTAAGCGGTTTTAATTTTTTAGCATAACATTCATGACACTGTTTTGCGTTGTGAGACTTATAGCCATCACAAGTAGAACAAACATAAAGCAAACGATCTGAACTTTTTTTATAACAAAATAAGCATAATCTTGCCTTTCTATCTTTTTTCTTACCACAAATACATTTTTCAGCACCATGGTGGATTGTTTGGTTTAAATTTTTACATTTAAAACACTGCTTCGCACGATAATCTCGGAATCCACCACAGTCACAAACACTTTTTTTCCTCATAATAAATTATATAGTACAAATGAGACCAATTCTTAAATTAAAAAAAGTGTTGGACCTAAGTGTTAAAATTCATCTGTTTTTAGTCCTAAGCCTTTACGACACTCTGGCCCAATTCCAAGTTTTACAGATTCGGGAGTAGTAAGTCTTTTCCCGCATTTCCCACATTTTTGTTCATGATGCACATCAAAACCTGCATCCAAAATCTTCTGCTCCGTACCACCCCAAAGATTTGCTAACAACCGATTCAATAAACGATAACTCATACACTCATTATTAATTTTGCTAGCACGAGTAATTACCACATTACCACTAGACACATTCAACACGCCTAGATAACTGTAATCAGATCCATTGTCAGGACCAGACAACAGATTCACAAAGTAAACATCATCACGCTTCGGTTTGCCGTCCAAACCGTCACTCCCCTGCTTCAACACCACCTTATAAGTGTAATGAGCATGAGCATCATGTTCCGCTGCCCACTCATGGGGAATCTCCAAAGTGAAAATAGCCTTGCCAGCAAGAACAAACTCTTTAGTAATCATCTCCCACTCCATTTAGCTATTAGTAAAACTGAACATCCTTCCAATTAGCAATTTTCTTTTCGCCATCACTCCTGCCTACCACACCAAATGCACAACAGAGGTTAAAATAAAAATCAATAATCCTGCAAAATCTACCCAAATACCCAATTTTTACTAATCTGACAAACACCACTACAGATATTACAATCTAGACCAGACATTAACCTGCCTAACACCATTTTTCCAACCAAATGTACAACGGAGGTTGCCATCTGGCGAAAATAATTATGAAAATGCCCAAAACCACAACCTCCCCTCCACTTTCTAAACCTCCCATCCACTATTTTCAATAAAATGCACAACAGAGGTTAACCTCCACCCCACTTCCTGTCAAATACTATAAAATCAACCTTTTTATACTCTCCACAAACGCCACACAGTAGGTTCAATTCCCACACCATAGCTTTACCTACCATCCACTATTTTACTACACTAGAGGTATTAAA
>Ga0208974_1000954_pt1 | contig 11538 bp, 12 predicted proteins | sample GreLakmeER15MSRF_FD_187699 | JGI IMG/M metagenome (GOLD analysis project Ga0208974, IMG submission 187699) | Freshwater lentic microbial communities from great Laurentian Lakes, MI, USA - Great Lakes metaG ER15MSRF (SPAdes) | ecosystem: Environmental > Aquatic > Freshwater > Lake | place: Great...
CCTCACGAGCGTAAGCGTTGGTTCTGTCTGGTGGTCAAAGGCACCGATGTCATAGCGGACCTCCTAAAAGGCATCGACCCCGCGGCCCTCTCGTCGTACAAGGCTGCCTCGTGGGCTGTCGAGCCCGATCGCATGTCGATGACCCCGAGTGCAACGGGCAAGTGGCGCCTGGCGACCCTCGGCAACTCCCTCGTGCCCGACGCAGCCCGTGCGGCCTTCCTGCACCTCATGGCCGCCGGCAGACGTCCGGTCCATACGTTGGCGCCGAAGACCCTGGCCCTCGAGCCGACCGATCCCGACATCCTGACCCGCGTGCCCCGGACGCGCTCCAACGTTCCGCGCCATGGCTGGGTCGATGCGGAGGCCGATGCGCCCGTGCAATCAGAGGCCGATGCGCAGCCGACCATTAGTGCAACCATAAGTGCAACCATCCGCGGCCTCCCCGAGCCCATCCTGACGTTCGTACCGCCCGCTGCCCGCCTGCGCCTGATCATGGACCCGGCCGTGTATGCGGCGCCCAATGGCTCTGGCACGAATGCCCTACGCACCGCCGAGCGCATCACTACGGCCACCGTCATGCCGCATTGGGCCACGCCGCGCCACGGCATGCTCGGGGCCTGCCATATCCTGTCGAGTCGCTCGATCCGCGACCTGCCCACCCAGGTCCGCTTCGAGAAGGGCACGCCCGACGACGTACGCACCGGCCAACTCCGCTCCGAGTTCGTCGAGTGGATGATGGGCTATCCTGAGGGCTGGACCACGGGCATTGCGATGCCGCCGACGGCCACAGAGACGCCACTCGTGTATAAGGTGTAAAACGGTTTAAAACAATATAACTATTGCTCAGACACATACGATGCATACGATGCATACGATGGATGCCATTGACTTCGACGCGGCCTCCAAAGCATGGCGTGCCAACAAGGTCGCACTCGCAAATGGTTGGTTCCGTTACAAGTGTGCGCACGTGAGCCGGTCGCGTGGTGGCTTCTGTCGTAAAGAGCCGGTACCGGGAACAGTGTTGTGCAAGTTTCACGTGCGTTGCAAAAATTAACTCTGTCGCGCAAGCTACGCTAACTACGCTTACTACGCAGAGGCTTCTCATCGGCACGTAACCGATAAGATTTCGGCCTCGGCTTGTGCTTGATCGCCGTCCGTTGCAGACGTGCAGCACCACCACCCGCCTTGCTCTCGCTCGGCCACAGACTGTCACGGATCTCTTGCATCATAGTCAGCGCCTCCTCCAAGGTCATGTCCCCTATTTTCGAGTGCTCGATGAAGTACTTCACGTCCTCGGGCTCGCCACGCACCGCGGCCTCGCGCATCTTGGTTGCGGAAGCCCCGGTCACGTCGTCGGCCTTGTCGTCGCGCTCGCCAATGGAGACCACGTTGATGCCCAACTTTCTGTCCGCGGCAGCCGTGGCGTCTACCCTGGCGAATGTTTTCGTCATCTCGACCGCCCGATCGGACCCGAAGGCACCCGTGAACTGGGTGTAGCCGGCGTCCTTTAGGTGACCTAGGACCGCGAACATGTTGGAACCGAACTCATCGGCACACAGGAAACGCACGGTCGGAAACATACGTTGCAGGTAGTGAAGCTTCCGGTCGATTTTTAGCGGGTTCTCGTTCTTCGCACACGACGTAAAGGTGCGCTCTGTACGTTGCTTGGTGTAGGCCGGCGTCCCGATCCACTTCTTCTTTTTCCCGTTGTTCCCGTCTTCATTGCAAGATGCAGAGATCACCACGTAATGGTCCGCTTTGAGCTCTTTCGCGAGGCGTAGCACGTTGTTGATCAGGAGCGCGTGCCCAATGTGCGGAGGCTGGAAGCGGCCAAACGTGAACACGACACGTGTATTCTTAGGCGTCCGGCTTAGGGAACGTGCGGTTTTATCGGCAGTGTTTTGCATTTGGCACACCCTAATCACTCTTTTTACATTCTTTTTAAATACTTTTTACATACTTTTCGCGTGATTCAATGAACACCAAAATATTGTCCTACGCCAACCGCTTGGCTTAGACACTGCCCAAAAAAACCCAAGAGCGCGCAATGTCCGTCACCATCTCAAGAAGATGTGCATTTGAACGATGGAACCCATGGTACGCCTCCTCGATGACCTTGTGTTCGTCCGGTGTCATAGGGCGCCCGATGATCGACTCGACGGCCGCCCACAGCTTGACGAGCGGTAATGCGTTATTTTTTGACGTGTAGACGAACTCGTCGATGTCGATGATCTTCATCTGTATCAGAATGTCTGCCTCCTCTTCCGTCAGCTTTCGCTTCAGAGCATCCTCAAAGTGGGACAACTCAATCTGAACCGTGATGGTCACCGTGGCGATTACCATCTTGATTGCGTACGTCTCTACGTGTTTGTGCACTTATACGTACGTTCCATTGCGTCCTTTTTTGGGGCCAAGGGTCCCAAGGTTCCAAAAAATTGCCACATGCCCACCACACCCAAACCCATGCGCTGCTTTTCCCCCTCTCATGCTAGAATGTTACGTGAATATGCTCATCGACATCGCTGTCCTCGGCATCTCTGCCTCCGCCTCCGCCCTCGCCCACCATCACACCATGCTCGTCCTCCACGACCGTCGCATAGTCGCCAGGGAACTCGACACCACAGCGAACCTGGTTCTCGGTCGTCTCCTTCATGACCAGGCTCTTCCGGCCCAGCGCCGCCAGGACCCGCGATTCCACTGCACCCTTGCCATAGACCATGAAGATGTCGCTCGACGACTTCGTGTCCATGCGCTGGAACCGGTGGCACAGCTGGTACAGCGTGATCGTGTTGTACATCGGGCTCACAAAGACCTCCCGCTCAAAGGTGCCGAACTTGTCGTCCAGGTCGATGCCGGTGCTGCAGACCGACAGGTTCGCGATCAGCAGCCGGTGCTCGCAATCGCCCTTCTGGAAGTTGGCGATGGCCTCGGCGCGCCGATTCGAGCTCATGCTGCCTTGCAGCAGCAGGGGCCGGTAGGTCACCAGCAGCCCCTTGAGGTCTGTGATGGTCGCACAGTAGTTGACACAGATCACGACCTTCTTGTTCGGGTCGCTCTCGAGTGCCTTGCGGGCGATGCGGGCAAAGGTATGAATCTTCGCCGTCTCGATCTGCATCAGCGCGACCTGAATACCGCTCATGGTGACGGCGCTGTTGCCCCCTAGGTTGACCGTGTTGGTGTTGGGATCGAAGCCGCAGGCCTTCTTGAGCTTGCCGATGCCCACCTCGAGCAGCAGCCGGTCCACCTCGCGCTCCACAATAAACTCGCCATTGCGCTTCACCAGGTGGGTGTCGGCCTCGGGCGGGTCCATGGCATGCGACAGGCGCCGCTTGAAGACCTCCTGGAACATGCGATAGGCGTAGGTCATGCACAGGTTCTTGCTGCGCGTGTGGTTGCGGCCGTAGGCGCCAAACATGTCGTGCTCGGGGCTCAGCTGCCTGCAGAACGCCTCGATCTCGAGGATGCCGGTGGGCACGAACTGGTAGGTTCCGATGTTGTAGGTCGTCAGCTCGGTCGCCTTCATGACTCCCAGGCAGCGAAACATGTTGACGCTCTGTTCCTTCTTGTCGATGGGGCTGCCCGACACCAGCAACAGGCGGCTCTTGGCACCCTCGCCCACGCCGCGCTTCACGATCTCGGCAATCAGGGCCTGGCATGCATGAAACTGGCTGGTGATGTTCTTGATGTTCTGCACCTCGTCGATGATCAGCAGCAGCCCCTCGTCCACCAGCGCCTTGAAGGCATCGCTGGCCGAAAAGTCCACCCGGTCCAGCACATGCGTCTCGTGATTCACCCGCACTGACTCCTTGTAGTCCCGGCGCTTCAGCAGCCCATGCTTCGGCTGCTTGCACTTGGTCGACCGAAGCTGGCAGAAGCTGATGCAGTCCTTCAGCGGGATGCCGTACTCCTTCTTCATGTGCTGCCACTTGGCCTTGACCGACACCGGGCAGATCACGACGATGTGCTTCACGCCCAGGTCCTCCCCGATCTTGGCGCTCGTGTAGGTCTTGCCGGTGCCCAGCATCGACAGGTCGATCGCAAAGGGCGAGATCTTCAGGTGCTCCTTCAGCACATCGACGTGGATCTCCTGGTACGGAAAGATGGTGAGAGGGGCCATGGCTCGTTACTCGCTGCTCGTTACTCGCCTGTTCGTTACTCGCCTGTTCGTTACAGTTGCAAAATATTCTGAAGCGTCGATTTTTGATGCACCCCGTGTTGCCCACCCGCTGCGCCTAGCTTGGCCCCACTAAAGGAAGACTAAAGGTAGAGTGGCGGATCGCCAATGCACTGCACATCGTGTCGCAATCGCATGCTGGACCCGCCGTACTCCTCTTTGAGCTCCGCGAAATTGGTGTTCATCATACTAAACAGGTTCTGCAGCACGTCCAGCGCCTCGGCCACGGTCACACGTGCATTGTAGAGGTCCCGCTGCGTCCGCTTCATCGTGATCAGCAGCAGGTGAAGCATCCAGCTATAGGCCGAGCCCTTGTCCCGCGACGTGTAAGTGGCGATGATGCGCGAGATCCACTGCTTCTCGGTCATCTCGTCCAGCAGGTAGCGCATGCGGCTCTTGTGCAGCTCGGCGTTCGCCTTGGTGATGATGGCGTACTCGTCGTATAGGTGATCTTTGGTATACTTGATCTGCTTCTTGTCTTCGTACAGGATGTGTATGATCAGAGGGTCCGAGACGCGGCTCTCAAACACGTCCTGTGGAATGCCGTCGTCCTCGTCGAGGTCGCACAGGTCCTCGGCGTTGGCGCCCACACGTCGTGCTTCGCCTGCTTCGGCACCTCCCTGGCCACCGTCACCACCTTCGTCGCCGCCATTTCGAAGCGCCGCGATCCCCTGATAGTGACGGTTCGAGCTGTTGCTCAGCATGCGCAAGGTGCGGAAGTCAAAGTGAACGCCACAGAAGGTGCAGTGCATGTGGTTGCAGCCCATCGTGCGAAATATATTAGTATGGCAGTTCGGGCACGGCTTCGACTCGGTCAGGATGTTCACGATGTTCTTCACAGTGTCCTCGTTGCACACATGGGCCTCGCGGTCCTCACGCTTGACCTCGCGGCACCGGCCACACACGGGCACCTTGCACACCCCGCACTCTGAGCCGATCACGAAGCCGCGGCATGCATTGGACGGACAGGCGTACGTCGTGCCCGCGTTGAGCTCCGGCATGATGGGCTTGGGTGGAATGGGTCGATGCTGGTTGAACCGGCGCAGCGCCAGGATCTCTCGCTTCTCCTTCTCCCAGTCCACGATGGTCTGAAAGGCGGGCAAGATGTGCTTCTCGGCCTCGATCTGCTGTCCGTGAATGTGCGGCTTGTAGACGTCCTTGACGTACTTCTTCCCCATGACCTTCAGCACGAACGCGTGCGAGAAGACCGAGCGGCAGCTCATACAGGCCGGTTTCTCATACGTCTTCTGGCAGGTGATGCACGATGCAAATTGGCACGTCGGGCACTGCACGGTCTGCTTGGCCGTGAGGGTGCCGACGCAGATGCTGCACTCCGTGGGTGTGGAGTCCATAGTAGCAGCCAGGGTAGCCATTTGGTTCGTTGTCAGGGAATGGGAGAAAAATGAGGCGTCAATTTTTGCACTTTGGCTACAGACTGGGGTTGCCGGGCCCGACAATCCATGCGAAGCCATCCCGTCCGGCCCGACATACCCGTTATGCACCCCCTAACAAGGGTAGAAAAAGTATACAAGCATGGTAGGGGTAGCTCAGAGCGCGCCATGAAAAATAATATCAAGGATGTACTTTCGAAGTTTGCATCGACGAGCTTCTTTAAAGAGCTGGTCATTCCAAAAATGATACAAATAGCGTTTGGTATTGTGATATTGTACATTGCAAACCTTTTGGGCAAGTACTTTGTAGCGCTGATTGAGAAAAAGACGGCCATTAAGCCGAATGAGCGCAAGGACACAAAGCAGATTCGGCTTGGGCACCGCATTGCGGCAAATATCGCCTACTACGGAACGCTCGTCGTGGGTGTCCTCATCCTGCTCAAGCTCTTCGGGATCGAGACCGCCAGCGTCATTGCTGTCTTTGGTGCCTCCGGCTTGGCCATTGGCCTGGCGGTCCAAGGCACCCTGACTGACCTCACCTCAGGCATACTGATGGCCCTCAACCGCACCATTCACATGGGCGAAATCCTGCAGTTTGGGGAGACGACGGGGCGCGTTGTCGACTTCAATATGCTTAATACGACACTGGAAGATGTCGATACGAAGGCGCTGCTTCAGATCCCGAACCGGCGCTTCCAAGACACCATCGTCGTAAACTTGACACGTCAAACCGGTCGCATCAACATGAATGTGTCGATCGCCAATAGTCGCGAGAACCCACCCATTGAACGGATCATCGAAATCTTGCAGGCAGCCGTACAAAAGCATCCGGCTGCGCTGAACAAGGCGTCCATCGAAGTGGAGGACATGTCGAAGGGGGCCACCGTGGTCAACCTCAAGATTCCGGCCAAGTACTACCCGAGCTTGCAAGGCGAGTTCGGGACGTACATTCGCAAGGAGCTCGAGAAAGAAAGAGTAATGCTGTTTTCGCGCAACATCCGCGAGCTCTTTTCAGTAAATTAACTTACTTCTTACCGGCCTCCTTCTCGGCATCCACCAGCGGCTGCACGTACTGATTAAACAGAGCCTGCCCCACGAGCTTACTGGCGTTCTCTGCAGTCATCTCGCTGGTGTCGACGCGGGCACGCAGGCCCAGCATGGCCTCTAGGCGCCCCATGTCAAAGGCGTCGTCGCAGGCCATCTCGAAGAGACGCGGGTAGCGATCGGCAAACTCGGGGTACTTACGGCGAAAGACGCGTACGCGGTCCTTGGGCGGTGCCCGGTGCGCACGGATCTCGGTCAGCACAGTCATGATCTCGGCATTGCTGAGGTTGATGCCATCGGTGTCCTCGGTACCACGTTTGGGCATCTTATGAAACGATTAAACGATTGAACACGTTGATTAAAATAGCCGATCAAAGTAAATCACACAAGACAGACGCAAGGCGCCTCGCAAGGACCACCGCGCAGCCTAATGCCTGCACCTCTCGACTTTGCTGAAATAGACTGGAAAGGCCCTGTCCCTGTGCCGCCCCGCGCCCTGAACGGTGGCCTGTACACGGGCGAGCCCTTCGCGGCCGGCGCGCCGTGGGGCAACGTCCCCCGCATTCCCGAGGCGCACGCCTTCATGGCCGACGCGTCGCCCTTTGCACGTACCCACATCCCTGGTTACACGCGCCCTGGCAACAACGAGCAGCCCATGCCGCTGCACCGTCTGGCAAATGAGACACGTCATACGTCTTACTACTGTGGCACCGCTCCTAATTAGACTTAGGCCGTTTAGGACTGGCTAGCTTTGGACTGCTCGGTCGCTTAGATGTTGCAGAAGAAGGGCCTGAAGGGCCGGAGGGACCCGATGTCCCATAAGCCGCCGAAGGACTCGAAGGACTCGAAGGCCCCGAGCTGCTGATCGTAATGGTCACGGGCGGCGATTGTGCCACTGAGAGCAACGCGTCCGCCAAAAGGACGTCGCGGAACCGTTGCCGATCGAGGACCGTGTGGAAGTCGTCGTCGCCCGGCCCCTTGAAGGCCAGGTATTGATAGTGTATATTGTCGTCGTTGAGGAGCACGGCCACGTTGGGCGTCGTCGCCGTACGCAACAGCGCGCCCAGGTCATTTTTCCACTTGGTCGTCCGAGACCGTGCCGTTTCGCCGTCGACCGCACTGACCGCCAGGATCGTGAGGCCCTTGTTCCCTTGGAACTTAATGATGTTTTGTATCACGTCCATCTCGAGGGAGCTCGCGTACATTGCATCGTCCATGTCCTCGACCAGCGCCGCGATCTTCGCGTACCGCGCTGCACCCTTGGCACCGCACACCTCTTTGGTCACAAAAGGATACATGTCGACCATGTCGGGCACGTCCGCGAGCTTGCACAAGGTCTTGATGGTCGACGTGATCTCCGGGAAGACCTTGCCTTTGATGCTCTGTGCCACGCGTTGACGTATGAGCTTGACGGCTTCGAGCTCTTCGCTGTCTCCTAGAGTCGCGTTGGTTCCGTGCGTTCCGTAAGTGCCCTCGATGCCCAGCTGCACCTGAGCCGCCCGGTTCTCTTTCAGAACGTGGTACACAGCCCGATAGAAGCAGTTGCCGTCGCCCTCGACGTCGTGCACCTTGTACTTCAGGAGGCCGAGCGTCTTGGCACGTGTGGCGGGCGTGGGTTTCGGTGCGGACGTGCTTGGCGCAGTTGCCAATGGCTTGCTCGAACGCGTCACCCGCTTCGCCATGGTCTCAGTCTCTTACTTCTCTTACAAAGAGTCAACGCAAAAAAGAGATAGCTTAGCTCTTGCTCAATGAACCGTTCTTAACCTTAACCTTAAACCAGAGACGCGATGTTTTTGGTGAGGCGATCGGAGTGTGCCATGAGCACGTGCACGATGAACTCATAGGCCGCGTCCACCTGGGGGATGCTCGTGGCCCCAGTAATGAGGATTTTGCCGCTTTCGAATACGGCGATCGTCACCTTCTTGCATTGCCCGACCCCGTCCCCCGTGCCGTTCCCCATGCACGGTGCATCGGCGTCGTGATAGTGCGCACACTCGCATCGGCCGTGGCTGTGGCCCTCTGCGTGAACGTTGACCTCACCAATGCCAAGGGCGTTAATCTTGTTCCAGAAGTACTGGATCTTGACGCCCGGGTACGTCCCGGGCTGGAAGCTGCTTACGTTGTTGAAGGGCGGCGCGATCAGCATGTTGTGCAGGTCTTTCCGGCGGATGCGGAAGGGCGCCCCGAAATCGCAATTGATCATGCGGCACTTGAAGTCCGATGCCAGAATGCGGCTCGCGTCCGGCACGACAGGCACGTTGGCCGCAGCCATTGTCCGCAGTTCGCCGGCAATGCGCTCCACCATGGCCTTGCCGTCCTCGGTGGACCGAATACCCGTCATGTGGACGTTGCCGTTCTTGAACAACTTGATGTTGGGTCTGTACGGCGTCTTGAGTCCCACGATGCCGGTGTCGTAGATCAACGTGACCTGGTTCACGAAGCTCTTGCGTTCCTTGTTGTTGCGACGCTTTTCGTTCGGGTCGATGCCGCGGAACTCCTCCATGCTGAGCTCCACAAAGACCCACCCGGGCTCCTTGATCGCCTCTGCCGCCGTGATCACGGGCAGGTTTTCGTAAAAGTCACGCAGTACAATCGGCGTCCCGAGGTCTCCATTGCACGTGATCGTCGAAATGCGATACGGCGTAGGGTGCGTGGGATTGGTTGCGTTGGTTGCGTTGGTTGTGGTGGTTGTGGTGGTTGTGGTGGGCGCAATGGTTGCCTTGGGCACGTTGGTTGCCTTGGTTGCCTTGGTTGCCTTGGTTGCCTTGGTTGCCTTGGTTGCCTTGGGCGCGTTGGTTGCCTTAGCACACATGGTCTCGCACACGGTTGCACACACGGTTGCACACACGGTTGCACACACGGTTGCACACACGGTCGCACACACGGTCGCCATTTTCTCTCAGTGGACACGTTAGCGCATTTAAAGAGTCCTTTTTTCCTTAAGTGCAGGTTGTCTACGCCAAGGTCCGGCCGACCCGTCCCCAAAAATGGGGGCTAAGCGAACGCCGTTACACCGATTGCGGTCACACCTAGGGCGGCCGCAATACCACCTATGCGGTGGACGATAGACGTTGCCTCTGGTACCGGAGGCGCGGTTGGTACGGGAGCAGGAGCCGCCGTTGCCGCCACCTCACCCTCGCCCCCACCCGTGACTTTCAGATTCATTTTAACCTGCAGGCTCTTCTTGGAGTCCACGAGCGAGCGCTTTCGGGCCATCTTCGGGCCGCCAATGTCGCCACTGACGCCTATGGACGACGTGTTCACCCATTCGACTTGCGGCTGGACGCTGACCAGGGGCGGTACATTCACCACGATCGTGCGGCTCGTGCTCTTGAACGTCGCCCGGAACTCGTCGATGCTGAGCGGGCCGCCGAACATCTTCAGCACGTAGCGCGAGGGCGCCGGGCGCACGGGACGCGGCAGGTTATAGACGTGCGCCATCATCTGGATCCAGCCGTGGATGTCCCACATGCGGTCGCTGCCCATGTGCTGCGACGCATTGTAGGCCGCGGCGCAAGGCAGCGAGCAGTACTGGCCGTAGACGTGGAAGACGTTGTGCACGGGGTCGTAGTCAACCGGCATGCCGTAGCGACGCGTATGAATGCCGTGGCAGCACCAGTAGCACGACGCCGGGCTTTCGGTGGCCTTTTTGACATTGGCGGCATTTTCGGCGATGGTATCCGTCTCGCCCTTGGCAACTTGCTCATCTTTGAGGGCATGATTGTAGTCGCCTTGATTGTGGCCACCCATCGTCCACGCGTCGAGTGCATAGGCCATCGGGGCATCGCTGCCGCCCGCCATCGAGCCGCCAATGATGCTCTCGATGCGACTGCTCGAAATGGGCAGCTGCATGATGACATGGGAGCCGTTGGGGTCTGCGTCGATCGCATTCAACTCGGAATCTGAATCGGTGCTCGCGTTTGAATCGGAACCATAGGCCCGTGCATTATCGAGCCTTGGAGCCCGCACCGTCTGGTGCTCCTCTGCAATCAAGTCCTCGATTCTGATGTCAATGAGCGCATCGTTTGCATCCTCAATGGAAAGTGGCGCCTGTGCACTGGTTTCGGTGCTGGCGGTGCCTACAGTGCCTACAGTCTTCTTCCTCGAGGGTCGCGGGGCTCTTGGCTTGGGTGCGGCCTTTGGTAGGGGCGCAGGCGCAGGCTCAGTTACTGGCTCTTCAGGTGCCTTCGGTACAGGCGCAACCTTTGGCTTGGGTGCGGCCCTTGCTCTCGGCTTCGGTGCTGCCTTTGGCTCAACCTTCGGTACAGGCTCAGGCTCAACCTTCGGTACAGGCTCAGGCTCAACCTTCGGTACAGGCTCAGGCTCAACCTTCGGTACAGGCTCAGGCTCAACCTTCGGTACAGGCTCAGGCTCAACCTTCGGTACAGGCTCGGGCTCAACCTTAGGCTTAGGCACTGCCTTCGACTTGGGCGGCATTTTGGCCCTCGCGCTCTCTTATTATGCTATAGGCGTCTTCTCCTTAAGCTCGTTTGCGGCCCTTTGAAGCACGCTCGCCCACGTCGACGTCCAGCCAATGGCACTGGCCACGAGCGGCTGCTCATCGATTGGACATTGCTTTTGCGTCTCGTAGTACTTCGAGGCCATGCGCGCATAGGCTTTCTGCGTGGCCCATGCTGCCCAGGCCAGCGCTAGGATGAGGACAACGACGTAAAGCTTCATGATTGTTATTACCGTATGTTACAGTCTGTTACCAAAAACAAAGATTAGAAGCCCGACAAGCCATGCGAAGCCAGCCCGTTAGGCCCAAACTACCACGTCAAGCCCGACCTACCACGTCAAGCCCGACAATCCCCGTCAAGCCCCGTCAAGCCCGACAATCCCCGTCAAGCCCGACAATCCCCGTTATGCCCGACCATCCCCGTCAAGCCCGACAATCCACGTCAAGCCCGACAATCCCCGTCAAGCCCG
>Ga0208974_1000956_pt1 | contig 11533 bp, 3 predicted proteins | sample GreLakmeER15MSRF_FD_187699 | JGI IMG/M metagenome (GOLD analysis project Ga0208974, IMG submission 187699) | Freshwater lentic microbial communities from great Laurentian Lakes, MI, USA - Great Lakes metaG ER15MSRF (SPAdes) | ecosystem: Environmental > Aquatic > Freshwater > Lake | place: Great...
CAAAAAAAACATATTTTTTTGATTCAACTAATATTAATTATACTACAAATAAAATAACATCTTCAAACCATGGATTAAGAAATGATAATTTTGTTATGTATGTATCTCCATTAGGAGATAAGGCAGTTGGTGGTTTAAGTAATTATTGTTTATATAAGGTCAATAATGTTTCTACTAATGAATTTCAATTACAAAACGTAGAATCTGCTGCAAGAAGTGGAGGATTTCAATATCGTTTATATGGAGGTACAACACCTATATTAAATTTAGTAAAATCTGGAACTTCTTATATTGCATCTGGTATTCCATATAATTTTACATCAACAACATCGTTATTAGATTATAGTGGTAAACAAGCATCGGGTAATAAATTTGTAATATCATTACCAATTACAACATCATCTCCATCGTTTGGAGGGTTTACTTTTAATACAACTTCTCGTTCAATTGAATTATTCGGTTATTATTATGCTCGGTCAAATGCGACCTATACATTTCAATTACAAACCGAAAATGCTGTTGGATATATGTGGCTTGGAACTAATGCGATTGAAGATTTTAATTCAAAGTCAACAACTTACAAAGGTGGTTATCTTGCAAATAATGCTGGATATATAACGGGAGCTCCGTTAAATAGTCCTTCAGTTAACTTATTCTTATCTTCAAATTCATATTTACCGATTCGTATTCACTATTCAACTACAAAAACATCAGCTGTATCATTAAATCTATTAATTAAAGACCCTTTAGTATCAAGCTACACATTAACAAATTTTTCAGTAGCAGTAGGACATCGTTTAAGAGTATATGGACCTCTTGTTAACTCTAGTGAAACAACCCAAAGCTCATCAGGTGGATATTGGTATACCTTTAAAAACGTACAATTAGGAAATGGTGGTACTTCATATTATGGAAAACATGCACTTATGAAGGCATATCCAATAAATTATATTGTAAATGCTTCTACGCTAAATATTATGTATAATGTAAAAGATGAAATTGGGACAGCAGCATTACTATTAAAGAAAGACGTACGTATTACTATATTTTCACGTGATTATCTTCGCGGCAGCGGCCCTGGATTAAATGCACCAGATTTAACCTTTAATAATTATGGTGGTACCACCACTTTATATAGCTATCCGAAAGCAAATATTACATATAAAGTTGCAAATTCTATTATAACAAATTCAACATCAACAAACTATAATATTACATTATCTGGTACTCCAACAATTAATGCATTGAATGGTGTTAATAATAGTTTATTTGTTGGTTTAGTATCTTGGTTACTACCAACAAATGAATTAACTTTAAAGGATTCATTTTATTATAAGAAACATGGTATTGGTAAAAATGATACTATTATATTTAATGCAGTACAAGGTGGTGGCTTACCAGGAGGACTATTATTAAATACTAATTATACAGCAGAAGTATTAAGTACGGATTACTTTCGTTTAAAAACCAGTTCGGTTGGTAGCGTTGTTGATATTACAAGCTATCCAAATTCAGAATTATCATTTATAAGACAAGTATCAAATGTAAATGCATATACTATATATGCTCCAGCCCATGATTTATTAGAAGGGACTTATGTACAATATAAAACAAATAATACAACAGCTTTAGGAAATTTAATAAATGATAATTTTTACTATATTCGTTTACCAACAGCAACTAGATTTAGATTATCTTTAACAAAAGGTGGTGATGTTATTAAAATTAATACATCACCCACAACACCAGACGCTCAATCAGTTATTAGTATTGATAAAGCGACTGATGGTAATTATATTATAAATAATGTAGATGGTGATTATGGATTTACATTATTAGCACAACGTGGTGTACCAAGAAGATACTATGATTTTTTACCAAATAAAATATTAGATTTACAACGTCATACATTTAAATACCCTAGTCATAATTTAACTACAGGAGCAAGAATCATTTATAAACAACCAGTTGGCCAAGAAGCTTTAACTGGGTTAACAGATAGTCAAAGTTATTTTATTATAAGAGAGGATGTTGATTATTTTAAATTATCTTCTGTAGCAATTGATGAATCCATTGAAACATCTGATGGATATATCAGTTTATATAATCAAATTAATAATAATTATATAATACAATTTCCAGCATATCCAGTAAATCCATATAATTGTAATCATACTTTTATAATACCATCTATTGGAGGACAAATAAAAACAGATAAAGTATTAACATTAACTCATAGTTGTAATATTATTAGATGTGATACAATAGATTTTCTTTCAACAACAAAATTAGGAGATTTAATAAATATTTACTATAACGAACAAGTAAATACAAAAACAATAAATACAAATGGTATTCGTGTTGGTCTAGGTACCGATGCAGATTTTAATAATAGTATATTTTTTACTGCAAATCATAATTTAGTGAGCGGTGATAGTTTAAAATATAATGCTGGTACAAACTATATTAGAGGTTTATCAAATGATTTCACTTATTATGTAAATAGCAATTCATTAAATGTAGTATCATTATATTATTCGTCAAATGCAGCACTATCAGCTTCAATAGATGGAACATTTTATACAGGTGGAGTAAATGGTCGTATTAAATTAGGTATAACAGGAATTACCACAACTACTGCCGGAAATTTTACAAGATATACACCAGGTGTCATACAAAGTTATCAAATAAGAGATATCAATAATAAAAATTATATTACTTTAGAAAATAATATATCACTTCCTTCATATGTTGGTGTCGGAACGACTTCATCTGGTAATTCATTATTAATATCATCTGGATTATATCCACGTTCAGACTCATATGTAGAACATCGTGCATATAATGGTGGTGTAGAAATAGTACCTTCATTAAATCCTGATAGTGTAATTATTCGTCAAACAAGAAGATATTTCCGTTATCAATCTGGAAAAGGTATTCAATTATCCAAAGCAATTAATTTTAGTGCTCCAGTTGAAATTATTTCTATGCAGCGTGGTGATGTTCCAGCTGATATACAAGCAATTGATAGCTCTTTAATAGATGGTACTTTTGTAACTGTAACAACACGAAAGCCACATCGTTTGCGAGCGGGTGTTGAAATTAAAATACGTGGAGTCGACGCAGGTGATAATAACCCAGATAATGATATATGGAATAGTATTTATAATGTATATAAAGTTGATGATAATTATACAAACATTTTTTATATTATATTAGCTACAATACCAGATTCAATTGAAGCAGGTGGCTTTCCAAATTATATAGTAACGCGTAGTAAATGGGGTAGTTATTTAAGGGCAGGTCTTATGGACGACCAAAATGGTATATTTTTCGAATTTGATGGGGAAACACTATACGCATGTCGTCGCAATAGTGTAAAACAAGTGACAGGCACAGTAACATGTACTTTCAATAGTCAATTAGTTATAGGTACTGATACACGTTTTACAACTCAGTTAGGAGCCCAAGCTGGTAGTAAACCACAAATTGGTAATGATCGCGTTGTAATTCGTGGTACTACATATAAAGTGATTCTTGTATTAAATGATGAAACAATTTACATACAACCACCTTATCGTGGTGTATCTGGTTCTGATTTAATATTATCAATAACAGAAGATACAAAAGTAGCTCAGGAAGATTGGAGTATAGATAAATGTGATGGTACAGGCCCGACAGGATTTAATTTAGATATACATGCCATACAAATGATGTATATTGATTATAGTTGGTATGGAGCAGGTAAAGTTCGTTTTGGCTTTAAAGTAGTTCTAGGAGAAGTAAGATACGTCCATGAATTTATTCATAATAATAAATTTACACAAGCCTACATGCGTTCTGGTAATGTACCAGCGCGTTATGAAGTTGGAACTTACGAAGACCCTTCATTTTCTCCAGCTTTACTTCATTGGGGTACTTCAGTAATTATGGATGGTGGTTTTGATGATGATAGAGGATATATATTTACAGCAAATGGTAAACAGATACTATACTTTAATAAAGATACTAATTCATTTATATTAGCAGATGCTTTTACATTAAGATATCTAGGAGCATCAGATGATATAATTATGTTATATGACTCAAGTGTAAATCAAGAGATACCAGTATATCGCATAACAATAGGAGGTACTAGTCCAGATACAATTTTTAATCAAATAAAATTTTATGTACCAGGAACTGAGATATGGGATAGTAGTGGATTAAGTTTATTTGGAAGTCTTAATAGATTTGTAGCATATCCTGAAATTATTGATAAAACAAATAGATATTTATATGTGGCTAATTTACCATTGTCAACAGCTTTAAAATCTACAGGTACATTCATTTTAGGTTCTAAACAAAGGGACCCTATACCTAGATCAATTCCTTTAGTAAGTATACGTTTAGCACCAGCGGTTGATACTGGTAAAGGTGCTTCTCTAGGTCAACGTGAAATTATTAACCGTATGCAATTGACACTAACATCATTTGGTATATTAACTACACATGATTGTGAAGTAAAAGTGGTATTAAATGGAATACCTTTTTATAAAAATTACGAACGTATTAATACTCCTTCTTTATCTCAGGCTATTTATCATAGTAAATTTGATAGTATATTAGGTGGATTACCCATATATACTGTACGAGTAACTGGTGGTAGTATTGATAATTCAATTGGTACAACAGAACCAAGACGTTTACTAAACAATTCTGTTGTAAGTTTAGCAGATATTACAAGTATTGGTAATTCTATTATAGCAGGAAATGGTATTTTCCCCGATGGCCCTGATTTATTAACAATAGTTGCAACACCATTAGATATTAATTATGTGGCGGCAAATAGACCTTTATCAATAACAGCGCGTGTTTCATGGAAAGAGGCTCAAGCTTAATATTTCTATTTAAATATATAAATTCATTTTTCTTAAATTATCTTAAGGTTAGATATGTCTATATCCATAGGAAAAGCAATTTATGAAGTTGGTGAAAACCCCTTATTTATAAATACAACAAATTCAAATGTCTTACATATCAGCAGTGATTATACAGATGCTTTTATGATTTTTGATGATTATATTATAGGTCAACAAAAAAAGAAAGATTTAATAGAATTTATGATATATCATAGTAATGAACTATTATTGAATTATAGTTCAAATTTGTTAAATAATTTAATAGATACAACTTTTACAAAAAATGTTAATATCCAAAATAGTTTAATAGTTTCCAGTAATATATATACAGATAGATTATTCACAAGTAATCTTTCTATAGAAAAATTAACAAGTGATTTTAGTATAGCAAGTAATGATAAAATTATATATAATATGCAAACAAATGGTATTTTCTATGTTGCTGGAAATGTCGGTATTGGTATAACAACACCAGTGACTCAATTAGATGTAAAAGATACAATCAAATCTGGTATATCAATTGATACAGATATTTTATATACAAATAATATTACATCATTTAGTAATTTAAATAGTATTATATATTTTACAGAAGACCGTATTGTTCTTGATGCAGATACAGTTGAAGTAAATAATATTTATTTAACAGGTAATACAATATTTGATGATATTGGTATTATTAATGGTGATATTGAAAAACTATATGCTTCAAACATTACTGTTGCAAATCGTTTTTTGGGACAAGATGCTATTTATATTAAACAATTAAATAGTGCATCAACATTTGGAAGTACTTTAAATGGAAATCCATTACGCATGGAGTCATATTTTCCATCACCTATAAATCAATATATACCAATTTATCAAATAGATACATTTGGACGAACATGTTCAGGAACAACAACAGCAACGTCACCTGAACCAGATTATGCTTATACTTATTACATTCAAAAAGCTAGGTCTCCTTATATTTCTGGATTTATGAATCTTTATAATGAAAATGCGATAGAAAAAACAATTATCAATAAAAATGGATTTTTAAGCATAGGTTCAAATATAGCCCTACATCCATTACAGGCAGTAAATGCATATACTTCTTATGAATCTTATAAACCAATGATGCGTTCTGTTATAGGTACTTATAATAAAACATCAAATGAAATTCCCTTTTTTAGATGTTATAATTGTAATGAAGTAGTACAATTAACTATTAATTCAAATGGTGCTCTTATCTTCAAAGAGCATACAACATTAGATAAAAGTTATAAAATCGATTTACCAGATAAGGCTTATATTCGATATTTAGATACAAAACGATTATATTCAAGTACTTCAATTGATTGTTCTGATACATATTTAAGTAATATTTATCGTTTAGATGCTTCTAATTTAGATATTAAAGTAGGTGTTTTATCTAACGTACATATCTATAATCTATCTGTTGATTCACTTCAAACAAATTCTTTTGAATGTATTGATGATATGAATAATTATGAAGAATTTCGAGTACATTCTTCGCGTTTCTTATTTTATGGTTCTAACATTGTAATGAATCCTAATAAATATTTTTTTGAAGTCGAACAGCCAGGTCTACCTGATGATAATTTGCGTATATATGCAAATGGTGGTATAAATGAAAAAGTAAACGTAATACATACTATTGGAAATAATAAATATTCCGGAATACGTATTAATAATTGTAATGTTAGTGTTATAAATACAATAGCGCAATTAGAGTTAGAGGCCAATCAAAATCGTTATACATTAGGTGTATTAAGTCAATCTACTACACCTGGATTAAGCGCAGAAGCATTTATTACAAATAATGTTGATTTAACTAATACAAATCGTCAAATGACATTTACAAATACAGGATGTCGTGTTGGCACAAGTATACATTTATTACAAACAGGTAGAGTTACTTTTGGTAATACAAGTGTCGGTTCCAAAAATCTAAACGTAAAAGGTAATGCTGAATATATTACAGATTCTAGTGTAACTTCATTATATGTTGATAACGTATTACCAAATGTTGGTATTGCAACTGCGGCACCATTATATAATTTACATGTACGCGGTACTATGTATATAAACTCAAATAATTATACAAGTATGCTAATTAATAATCGTGGTAATATTGGTATTGGTACGAATACAGTAAGACAACCATTTCAAGTATCTGTATCATCTGTTTTCGATCACCTTGTAAACTTTAGCAGTAATGTAACAATTTATGGAAGACTAGATACATTAGGTAATGTTGCAAGTACATCAGATAATAGAATTAAAACTAATTTACAACCAATTGAAAATGCATTGGATAAAATAGACCAATTAACAGGATATACATATTATCGTGAAGATATAGGTACAAATGAAACGGGATTAATCGCACAGGATGTACTAAAGATTCTACCAGAAGCTGTATCTAAGTTAGATAATGGTTTATATACACTTGCATATGGTAATTTAGCAGGTCTATTTGTAGAAGCGATTAAAGAACTTAAAAATGAAAATAATATATTACGAAAACAAGTTCAAGAATTATTAGAACGTTCATAAAATAGTGCATAAGCATGGGGATTTTCATGAAGAATCTCTTCAATATTATTAATTTTTCTTATAGATATATCATCATAATTATACCAATCATCTTGACCTTCATTACAACAAATTGCATTATAGTGGCCTCCATATAATGAACCGTAATGATTTGCAATACCTTTTAATTTATAAGTAGAATGGTTAGATGTTTTCATTTCAAAACCTTTTGAGAGTGTAAACTCTTGCGGAATAGTTAAAGGAGTGTGTAGTTTTGACATACCATAAAAGCGGTTTAAGATAAGAATCCAAAGATTGGGAAGATTCCAGAATCGAATTACTTTTTCATTTGATTCATTTTTACATTTATCACATTTCCATCCTGATACACTATCTGATTCTAATAATTTTGTAATACAATTTTCTAAAGTTAAATTTTTATTCTCTTTATTTAATTCTAAATGGGTACATTGAAAAGGTTCTAAATTATGATAAAGGTGATGGCATGTTTTACATTCAATCTGTTGAATAAGGGTTCCCTGTAAAATATCCAAAAGAGGGGAATGACTATCTTTGGAATGTTTTTTCCATTCTTGAATTGCTTTATTATTAAGTATATTTAGCATATGTTCTGAAGAGGTATATCTTTCATAAAACTTTAAAGGATAATGTATTTGATGAGATTCTTGTAATAGATTTTGTAATAATATAATCCAAACTTCTGTAAAATCCATTTGGTCGTTACCAATTTTACATGTATCTCCTAATGTTTCTTGTAAGGCTTTTAAAAAGCGGATTGGCATTAAACTATTTTTATCTATCCATAACTGTTTAAAAATTATATGTAATTCTTCACCAATACTATAACAATAATTTTCTTTTTTTTTAAATATTGTAATATTATTTAAAATATATTCTCGAATTATCGGAGAATGTCCTAAGCATTGAATAAGCGTATTGATACTACAGGTGTTTCCCATATTTGCCAATCCTTGTATCATTTTATATTTATCTTTAAATATCATTCTTAAATAGTGTAAAATTTCCTTGATTTAAATTAAGAGACTACTTTATATGGAAACAAAATCTTGGATTTTACCAAATCGTATTTATTTTAATAAATGGTTTTACCAACAATTTCATCCTTCCAAATATGAAGCAAAAGAGAAAGGAGTATTTGATGCAGAGCCATCTCAAAGACTAATTCGTGATTTTATACACTATGATAGTCCTTATCGTGGGGTTCTTGTATATCATGGATTGGGAACAGGAAAAACATGTACTTCTATTCTTGCAACTGAAAGTTTTATTCAACATAAATCAAAGATTGTGGTGATGACACCTGCATCATTAGAAAATAATTATCGTAAAGAATTAAAAAAATGTTCTCAAACTGGTGGATTATTACGTAAAAAATGGACTAAATTACAATTAAGTTTACCCAAAGACCAAAGTGTATATGATAGTTTAAAGAAAATGTTTGGATTAAATAAATCGTTTATTGATAAGTATTCATCTAATCTATGGCTCCCTTATTTACCAAAAGAGATACCAGAAGGACGTATTAAAAGTGAACCTACATCAATACGTTCAATGACTAAAGAAGATAAAAAAATAGTTGAGGATATTTATGAAGAGATAATAAATAAACGTTATATGTTTTTACATTATAATGGTTTAACAAATAAAAAGTTAGATGAGTTAGAGAAAAAGAATGAATTTAATAAAGATATATTTGATGATACAATTGTAATAATAGATGAAGTGCATACATTTATTAGTCGTGTTGTAAATGGGGGAAAAATAGCCCGTCGTATATATAATATTTTAATTAGTAAACCCAATCTTAAAATAATATTATTATCAGGAACACCTGTTATTAATCAACCATTTGAATTATGTTATACATTAAATTTACTACGTGGTTCATTAAAAGAGTATTCAATATCAATGTTAAAAGATGCAGATTTACCATCCGTAGATTCATTAACAGACTTATTAGCTAAAGAAAAATTATTGCCATTTGTAGATGAAATACGATTAGACCCTAGTAATAATCAAATAAAATTAACACTCATGCCATCCGGATTTGTACGTAAAGAGCAAGATTCTATAGATGTTATTAAAGGACCTAAAATATATAATAGTGATGAATGGGTTGACAAAATGATATTTAAATTGAAAAAACATATTAAAGTAAATGCTAGAGCAAAACATGAAGAATATAATGCATTACCAGACCGAAGAGAAGATTTTTTAGATTTATTCTTTGATCTTACAGAACCTACAAATCCAACAATAAAAAAAGAGAATTATGATTTATTTATGAAACGTATTTCTGGTATAGTTTCGTATTTTAAAATTTCTGATTCAACATTATTTCCAGAACAGTTACCTATGAAATATGAATTGGTACCTATGTCTCCCAGTCAATTTACTTATTATGTAGAAGTACGTAATACAGAAATAAAAAAAGATGAATTTCAAAAGAAAAAGGCTGCGCGTCGTCAAGGAAATGTAGATATCTTTAAAACAAACTCATCTTACCGTGCGTTTAGTCGTATGGCATGTAATTATGTTTTCCCTGAAAAAATTAAAAGACCGTTTCCATCTGAAGTTCACGCAAGATTTTTAAGAAAAGAGATGGATATACAAGAGGAGGAGGAAGGTATTGAAAGTAAAGAAAAAGGACCAGGAATCGATATATATAAAGAATATGAAAAAGAGTTAGCCCAAGCTTTAGCTACATTAGAAGAGGAAGGGGATACATATTTGCAAGGAAAGGGTTTACAGAATTCAGGTCCAAAAATGTCAAAACTATTAGAAATGTTAACAAAGGACCCTTCAAAGTCGTTATTATATTCGCAATTTAGAACTGTAGAGGGATTACGTATTTTCCGTATGGTATTAAATCAAGCGGGATGGATAGAGATAGATTTCAAATCTAAATTAGGTGGTTCAGATTGGGAAATTATAAATGCAACTGAAGTATTAGATCCAAAATACAATGGTAAACGTTATTTAGTATTTGGTGATAAAAATAAAACAGATATTATTATTAGTTTATTTAATGCAGATATGCGTTTCTTACCACCCTCTATTCAACAACAATTAGCTCAAGCAAAATTAACAGAAAATTTAAGAGGACAATTAGCTTCTTTACTAATGATTACTCAATCAGGGGCTGAAGGTCTAAATTTACGTAATGTAAGAAATGTATATATTCTAGAACCTTTTTGGAATCAAGTACGTATAGAGCAGGTAATTGGTCGGGCAATTCGTAAAGGAAGTCATTTAGAATTACCAGAATCTGAAAGAAACGTTCAAGTAACTATGTTCTTAGCATCATTTACTAAAGTACAAGCAAAAGCAAATAAAACGATTCAATTTAAAGATAATGGATTAACAACAGATGAAAATATACGTGATTTAGCATTAAAGAAAGATGGAATAATTCAACAATTTTTACAATTATTAAAAGCCAACTCTTTTGATTGTGTTTTTAATGCAAATAAAAACCAACCTAGATTAAATGGTTATAATTGTTATTCTTATCCAATAAATGAGCAAATAAATAATTATAGCTACATTCCAAGTATTAAAGAAGATAAAAAAATATCTGCATTTGGCGTTCAAGAAAGAGAAAGAAAAATAAAGGGTGTTGCTGTTATGAAGAATGGAATCAAGTATGTTAAATTAGATAAAGACGATACTTTATATGATTATCAAGCTTATAAAGATGCAGGTGTTTTAATCGCTGTACCAAAATAATACATTATTGTTTTATCAAATCAATAGCTTATTGTTTTACCAAATCAATAATTTCATATAATATATTTACCATAGTTTCCCAAGAATAATGTTGAACGACTTCTTGACGACCACGACTTCCATGTTTCGATAATAATTTAGGAGTTTGATAATATTTCCAAATAGCATCTGCAATATCTTTAGGATCACTTACTTCAGCATATCCTCCAATACCATCTCTAATTTTATCAACATAGTAAAACCATTTTGGTTCTACAACTGTTGAATTATCATTATGTAAAAATTCTTTAAAACCTCCAATATTAGCAGTAATTTGAGGG
>Ga0208974_1000957_pt1 | contig 11518 bp, 9 predicted proteins | sample GreLakmeER15MSRF_FD_187699 | JGI IMG/M metagenome (GOLD analysis project Ga0208974, IMG submission 187699) | Freshwater lentic microbial communities from great Laurentian Lakes, MI, USA - Great Lakes metaG ER15MSRF (SPAdes) | ecosystem: Environmental > Aquatic > Freshwater > Lake | place: Great...
ATCGCACCGTCTATCACCACGAGCACTCTTACCAGCTCGGGCTTAGCGATAGATGTGAATGCCAAGAGCTTGAGCAATCTTGCGACCGTAACCGCTGTATCGGTTATCGCACCGTCCATCACTACGAGCACCCTTACGAGCTCGGGAACTGTGATAAACGTAGATGCCAAGAGCTTGAGTAATATTACGGCATTTTATGCCCAATCCATTACAATAAACTCCGTGTCCTCATCGTTGTCGAACATTGTCTGCAATTCCGCCTTTCATATTCAAGGTTTCGATGGTTCATTAATTTCAGAAGAACCGCTTCACGCAGTTTTCGGACAGCAAGCGGACACTCTCATTGGTTTGCGTGTTGACAAGAATATATTGGCGCCCGCATTCCTCAGTATTTCAGACCGACGCGTCAAGACAGATATTGCAACATCTTCCCAAGTCGAAGATTTGAACACACTCCTCGCGATTCCGGTTGTTCGTTATAGATTCATAGAAGGAGATGGGCGACAAATCCATGGATTTATTGCACAAGAGGTCGAGCAAAACGCACCATTTGCGGTTCGTACAACAAAAAATATAGTACCAAACATTTTGCGCGAAAGCAACCGCTTCTGGACGCATGATAATATGACGTTCATCGAGTTGCCATCGCACGGTCTGCAAGAAGGGGCATGCATACAAATACGAACGGACTTGCGAGAGTTGGTGGCCGCCGTTGTACATGTCCCGTCGCCCGACGTGTTTGCCGTCAATTCGATAATACGAAGCGATAAAGCACTCTTTATTTACGGCGAATATGTTGAGGACTTCAAGCTTCTCGACAATGAAAAGTTAATCCCTGTCGTTTTCAATGCGGTTAAAGAGTTGCATGCACGGATCGCAACACAAGACGCAGAGCTCGTGAGCTTGCGCGCACAAATTGCGACACAAGGCGCACAAATTGCGACACAAGGCGCACAAATTGCGACACAAGGCGCACAAATTGCGAGCATCTTATCACGATTGGAGCGCTAAAGAAAAGTAAAGTAAAATGTTCCCCCCATTTAGAGTGTGGGGTATTCTCCCCCAATAAGATGGCATTTGTGATAGGGAAGACAACCAATTTCAATGTCGCCCTATCGGAAGTGTTGGACCACGTGCGGCGACAAGAGCGTGTCGTCGTCATCAATAACAACGCAACATCGCCACTCGTCCGCCAACAAAACACGGCGGGGCCGTCGGTTGCGGGGTTCAGCAATTATTTTATAGGCCAATATACCTCAAATCTCGAGATTCGCTCAGGTACATTCTCAAACCTACCTGCGCTTGCCGTGTTTTCCACGAGTAATATCGTGTTCGATCCATCCACAACATTCCGCTCGAACGTCATGGTTCAACGCGCGCTCGAAGCATCGAGTGCGGTGTTCTCGAGTAGCCTCCTCGCGAGCTCCGTGATAGCATCAAACGTTGTCATTCGCGACACTCGCACGAACGCTCTCGCAACTTCCGAGGTTTTCACTATCGATTTCGGACCCAGCGAACCCGTCTTGAGCCTCACGCACGACCGCGGCATTTTCATGCCCGAGGGGCGTCTCGGCATCGGGGCACGCGCAGCGGAACAACTTCACATTCGCGACAATGCAATCGTTGAAGGTACGGTCTACACATCAAACCTGTTCACGTCCCGTATCACTGGATCCAACACGGACAACAGCAACGCCATTTACTTTCTCCCGCAGAGCAATGTTATTGTAGGCAATACCACGATTGAAGGAGAGCTCCTGATTGACGGCCCCTTCCGCACCACATCCTATCACGAGTACCGCGATTTCCGCGTCACGTGCAACTTGAAAGCCATGCGCTTCCACGTCTCGAACTTGCAAGCGCCCGAGTACCCGAGCATATGGGTGGAGCACATCGTTCCCGGATATACGCTGTCGAATGCGCAAGGCGTGTCCGACGTCCTGTGCAATGTCATGCCAATCATCGAAATCGACGTGGACATGCCAACCATCGAGACGACGTACCGCGCGCTCACAATGGACGCATACGGTCGCGTGGGAATGGGAACGACAGAGCCCGAGTACTTCCTGTCTCTCGACGTCAGCCCCTACAACGAGCCGTTCTTGGGCAAGGGGCTCTTCCAAGCGCGCTCGGCGCTCGATGCCACATGCACGGACGTGTTCGTGGTCGATTCGAACGCGCACGTGGGCATCGGCACGGCCATCCCCGAGCATTATTTGCACTTGGATGTTTGCCACCGCGACACGCACGATGCGGCCGTATTTGGAATCCACAAGCTCGATTGCCACACGTGCCCCTTCTTCGAATTCACAAGCAACGAAAAGATAGTGTCCCTCGTGGACCAATATGGGTCATTGTATCTCGGTGCGAATGCAAGCAACCAGGTAAACGCGAAGCTCGCGAGAGTCAACGAGCCAGACGCGCTCGTGCAATGCGCTACCTCACACGACCTCTTCGTCGGCAGTAATTTATACGCATCCGGTATCATCGGCTTGGGGAGCAACAGTTTGAGCAGTCGCATCATCGACACGCGTCGCTCATTCCTATCGAACATCAGCATTGCCGACATAACTCAGGCTCAAGTATCAAACTTGGATGTGAATGTGATTAATGCCAACTTGGTAAATGCGCAAAGCTTCTCGAGTCCCGGTATCGTGGCATCGCCAACACTGTTCACGAGCGCTGCTGAGACCTTCTTCTTCTCGGGGCGCACCGCAGTGTTTAGCTCCAATTTGTCGGACATTTCGGATGCGAGCAGCATATACACGGATGGAAAAGTGAAGATTGTGGCGCCCTACACCGACTTTGCAAACATAACATCAACGAACGATGTGATAATTTTGAATGTCAAAGGCCCGTCCCCAACGCTCCTCGTAAAAAACACGCGCACGGCCGATAACTTCGGATTCACGAGCAGCGCGCGGCTGACCTTTGCATACGATGACAATCCGGAGCTGCCATCTCAGGCCGGGTTGCGTTTCACGGGTGCCGCGGCTGGTACGTCTACCGCGGGATTCTTGACAATCACCAATGGCAATCCAAATCAAGCCATCATCATGACGCATCCAACGCGCGTCACCCATTACGATGGGACAATGAACGTTCTGAACTTCAACAATGCTGCAAATCAACCTGTGCGAGTGTCCTACTTCAACTTGAACCGCACTATACTCGCCACCGAATCCACGCCGCTTTCGGAGTTTCAAAGTAGGCTCACAATAACAAACGGCGTGCAAGTAAACGGCGACATCTACATTGAAGATGCTCCACAGTTTTCAGTGCCAAACAAGCTCACCGTGCGTGGCACAGCAGAAATCACGGGCGACGTGGTCATGAGCAATGTGAACGTTCTCGGGACTTTGTCAGCGCGGAACTCCATCATGCAATGGTCGGACAGCAACTTGAAATGGGACATTGAACCCGTGCAAGATGCCCTCGCGAAAATTAAGCTCATGCAAGGGCACACCTTTCGCATGGCCGGGCAAGAGCAGCGCAGTCTCGGACTCATTGCCCAGGAGGTCGCGAAAGTCATGCCGGAGGTCGTGTCGCGGGGCCCGGACGATTTCTTGTCGATTGCGTACGGAAACTTGGCGGGCCTCTTTGTGGAAGCCTTAAAAGAAATGACGGGGCGCATTGAGGCGCTCGAATCGGCTCTCGCTCAATCGCGCGCGTAAAACAGCATGTACGCGTGTATGTTATTTTTGAGGGCTTGCTCCGAATTTGCAAGTTGTGTGATGTTCAAATCATCGTAGTGATGCCATTTTCCGTCTGGAGCGCGCGCGAGAGACGTGTAGTGGCCGCCGCCCAGAGTGCCGAAGTGACACCCGATGGCCTGGATTCTATACGTCGGGATGTCAGTCGTCCCCATTCGGCTGAGCTCGGTGCCTTCGAGAAGTGTGAACGTTTCAGGGATGTCCACCGGCGTGTGAATTTTCTCGAGACGCGGCGCGTACCGGAACCGCTTCAAGATTACCACTAAACACTGCGGCGCCCCCCAAAAGCGCGTGAGCTTCATGGCCGATGTCTTCTCGCACTTGTCGCACTTCCAGTCGCCTTCAAGTTCTTCTTGCTTGAAATACGTCCCGAAGCACGCGCTCAAGTGCACGGATTTCCCGGGCTCGGCAGCGGGAATGTCGAGGCTCAGTGTCGTGAACGGCTCGAAGTTGTGGTACACGTGGGCGCACGAGCCGCAAATCACTTGACCAATCTGGAGGCCGTTCACAATAGATGCCCAACTCGGCGGCACGCGCGCCATAAATTGCGACCACGCTGCATTGGCTCGTTCCACGAGAGGCGCGACGCCGCGCGATTGTACGTTCATCCATGGCGCGGTCACGTGTTTCGAAGTCGTTTGCCACTCGCTCTCGAGCTTGTCCACGAGCACGAGCCACACCTCTGTGATGTCGAGTTGTTCCCCCATCCGCAGTCGGCCACGCGATGCCTCCTCAAAGGCGCGCACAAACCGCGTCGGCACGAGCGACTTGTCGTTCGTCCAAAACTCATGCAGCAAGCGTTTTAGCTCGTCCGCGATGCTGTATTTGGCACCCTCAGCGGTCTTCCCTGCCTCCGCATTCAAGAAATACTCGCGCAAAACTGGCGTGTGAGCGATGCACTGCAAAACGGCATTCAGCCCGCACGTGTTCCCCACGTTTCCAAAGCCACGGACCACCATATGACATCTTCGTGCGACCAAGCGCTTTAAATGGGAATCGTTGGCAACATAAACTCGAGGAGCACCGCCGCCTTTTTCGGACCAAGCAACGGAATTTCGCGAAGCTTCTTCAGGCGCTCCGCTTGCGTGAGAGCGCCCATGCCTCGCGTGAATGCTTCCATGGATGGCCACACTTTCGCCATCTCGGCCGCAAGCTTACTCGACACGCCCGGTACCTGGCTCAGCATGAGGCGCCAACACACGTCTGGCGTGATGTTCTTGCACGGTCGCGCCTTAACCGTGAGCAGGCCCGTGTAGTCGCGGGCCTGCTCTTGCGCCGCAAACGCATCCGGTGCTCTCTCGAGGCGCGCAACAAACGCTTTTATGAATAAAGCAGTGTCCTCCACGTCGTGCGTGCCCACGATGCGAATGCCGTCGCGAAACAAGCAGTTGTAGATGGCGCCTTGCAGCATAGGGACATCGAGCCATCGCGATATCGCGGGCATCCCCTCAACAATGACGGTGATGCAGTGCTTTGGAAAGTGCGCGAGCAGTCGCGCCTTTTGCTCCCGGTAGCGCCCGTCCTTGATGCTCGCGCTCAAGTCGGCGAGGGTCTTGCGCTCGAAAACCCACGTGTTATTCACGAGAATGTCGCCCATGTCGAGCGCCTTCACCGTCATTGTCACCGTAGGCAATAAAAACCCCTCTAATTGTTCAATTAATGCGGTCTCGCGAACATCTATTGCGAATTCCATGACTTGATATGTCTGATTATGAATACGTCTCTGCGCCTTAAATTAGTAGTTAGTATGCACCAACCGATCACGATGACGCAGCAACTATTGGCAAGCATTGCCATGACGCTTTCGCTCGTGTCGTACTTTCCGCAGCTTGTTCGCATCATACAGCGCAAGTCAGCCGACGACATCAGCTACTTGTTCCTCGCGTTTGCTGCAGCAGCATCACTTTTGTGGGTCGCATACGCCGGGTTGCGCCGCGACACCATGATGCTGCTTGCTTACATATTTGGGCTCACGATGATGTTACTTATTCTGGCCCTCAAGTTCTATTACGAAAGGTTTGTTGAGCCGCCGCTTCCGTAACCGCTCCCTTTTCGTGGTTTATTATAGATAGGGGGGAATGGCCGCCGACAGATTACGGCCAGACGAATGGATGCTCCCCAATCGGGTGGGCTTCCCCGAGTGGGTGTACAAGACGTTCAATGTAGACAAGTATGCGGAGAGCCGGACCAACGCCTTCATACAGCAACGCCTGGTGCGCGACTTCCTGCAAAAGGTGTCGCCCTACAGGGGAATGCTGCTGTACCACGGCCTCGGGTCGGGGAAGACGTGCACGGCGATTGCGGCGACCGAGGCGTACTCGCACAGCGGGCGCAAAGTGGTCGTCATGTTGCCCGCTTCGTTGGCGCAAAACTACATCAACGAGCTGCAGTCGTGCGGCAACCTCGCGCGCTGGTCCGCTGTCACGCTCGACACGGAACGCGAGGAGGATGCGCGCATTTTAGCGGCGCTCAAGAAGGCGTTCCACTACTCGTCCGAGTTTCTGCAAAAGCACGCGCGACCCGATAAAGAGGGAGCCCCCACGAAATACAAGGTTTGGATGCCGTGGGTTCCGAAGGTGCAAGGTGCAGCAGCAGGCAACGCGTGGGCTCCTGCCGTCCCGACGAGCCGTCTCGAACCTCACCGGACGCGAGTTCGCGCGCTCGATGAGGACGCACGTGCACAAGTCGACCGCACGCTAAAGCACATCATGCCTCACGTCTACTCGTTCATCAAGTACAATGGCCTCACGCAAAAGATGATGGAGACGTACACGCCTCGCTTCTTCGACCAGAGCATCGTGGTTATAGACGAGGCGCACAACTTCATATCCCAAGCCACGCACCCGGGCACGCTCAACTACCGCCTCTACCAGGCGCTCCGCGGCGCGCGCGATTGCCGCTTGATACTGCTCTCGGGTACGCCGGCCATCAACAACGTCTTGGAAATTGGGACCACGCTCAACTTGCTGCGCGGCGACATGCGCGTCCTCGAACTGGAGATGCCGGTGTCCGAGACCTTTCCGACGACCGACGAAATCAAGGCGCGGCTTCAAGGGCGCAAGCTCAACGCGGTCACCCTCGACCGCTACGTAGACGACGTCGTCACGTCACCCGGGGAGCACCGCATTCGTGTGGCCCTCTTGCCACAGGGCTTCGTGCGCTCCGAGAGTGACGCAACGCGCGTAATTAGCAAGACGTGGGGCATGTCGACCGACGGCTTTGAGGCGCAACTCGTGCAACTGTTCGCGCCCGTCGCCAAGTCGCGCACTCTGCACTTCAACGCCTTTCCCGCAAAGTACGAGGATTTCAACGAACTCTTCTTGGACATGAGCCAACGGGATAAGCCCAAGATGCGCGAGCACGACTTGTTCATGCGGCGCTCCATGGGGCTCGTGTCGTACTTGCAAAATGTCGACGACGGCACGTACCCAAAGGTGCTCCCGCAACGCATCGTGGAATGCCCCATGACGGGCCACCAGTTCGAGGCATACGAAAAGAACCGCAAAAAGGAGATTGAAATGGAAGTAAAACAGGAGCAGCGCCAGGCTCTTGGCACCAAAGACCCGTTTGCAAAGGTGTCTTCCGTGTATCGCGCGTTTTCGCGGATGACGTGTAACTTTGCCTTCCCCAAGGAGCTCAATCGCCCGTTTCCGAGGGACATGCGGGCGGCGCGCAAGCAAATGGACGTCATCGACGAGGATGTCGCGGCAGGCGAGGCGCCAGCGGCAGTGGCAGTAGCAGATGCATACGAGCGCGCGCTCGAAGATGCCCTCGTGCGACTCCGCACGCGTGGCGACATCTATCTGAGCTACGACGCCCTCGCCGAAACGCACAGCCCCAAGATGGCGCGCGCTCTCGTGGACATCAACGAATCACCAGGCAAGGTGCTCCTGTACTCGCAATTTCGCACAATGGAAGGCATCGGCATCATGCGTCTCGTGCTCGCGCAGGCGGGGTGGGCCGAAATTGAAGTCGCGAAAACCGGCAACGGGCAGTGGCGCGTGTTTGGTCCGGACAACATGCCGATGGAGGAGCTCTTCCATCCGCGCTACGCTGGTAAGCGCTTCGTGGTGTTCAACAGCGACCGCGAAAAGACCGAAGTCCTCATGCGCATCTTCAACGGCCAGCTCCACATGTTGCCGCCGTACCTCGCCCGCCAATTGGCAGCGCACGAGTACGAAAAGACCGAAGACAACATGTACGGCGACAAGTGCGCGCTCATGATGGTGTCGCAATCGGGCGCGGAGGGCATTTCGCTGAAGCACGTCCGACGCGTGTTGATTTTGGAGCCGTTTTGGAACAAGGTGCGCATCGAGCAGGTCATCGGCCGCGCCGCACGCCGCTTCTCGCACACGGACTTGCCTCCAGAGGAGCGCGACGTGGAGGTGCGCATGTACACGGCGGTGTTCACCCCCGACCAGATTGCAAAGTCCTTCACTATCCAAATTCACGAGGAGGGCATTTCGAGCGACACGCACATTGCAAGCATCGCCGCGCGCAAAGACGGCATCATTCAAGAGTTCCTCACGGCGCTAAAACGTGTCGCGGTAGATTGCGCGATTTTGGCGAAAACGAACAAATCGGATGTTGCTTGCTACCAGTTCCCTCGCGGCCAACCGCGCGCCGACCGTGCCTTCGTGCCAGACATCGTGGAAGACAGAGCGCGCGCCGCCGCTCTCGGCCGCCGTATGGTGCCCGCGGATGTTCAAGGGCGCGTGGTGCGCCATGAAGGCAAAAAGAAGGTGGTGCTCGACGACAAGTTGTACGATTACGACGCGTACGTGCACGCAAAGATGCTGGTGGACGCATAAACGCGCGCCTATGGAGTTGCACGACTACTCACAACGAATATGTCACGTAACCCATCATTTCGATTGTCAAAGGAACGGGCGACCGTGAAGCCCCATGTTAGCCCTGCTTGCATGGCAACCATGTAAGCAGGGCTCAACTCGCGTTGCTTATGCAGTTTGCTTGCCACGCGAACTTCAAATAAGCCGCCGTCAATGTTTTCATGGCTCACACACATAACGGTCGTATTTAGCAATGTATCCATCGGCACATACGGCGCTGCAAATTCACGAGGAACTCGAAGTCGTTGTGCCTCTATGTTCAAGTTTATATCAACAACACTAGAGTTGTCGTAGAATGCGGCACAATGACAGCGGATGACTTGGTGAAACGGAATAGGCGCCATTGTTTTTAAGGGGCCGTCAACTTGAATGACACTTCCCGTTTGTCGATTGATTTTGTAAACGGCGTGCAATTGGTCTTTTAACCTGTGAAAATCGCACCTGAGCTCGTTCACATTTACAACGCGGCGGGCATCATAGATTGTAATGTGTTGCGTGCGAAAAAGAGCTTGCATTTATTTTTGCTTTGTGAGCCGTTTCCTCGCACCCTTCACTGGCGCGGCTTTAAGTATGCGCTTGCGGCCGCCAAGTACTTGTGCTTGAGATTGTGCTTGAGGTTGGGCAACTGGTTGCATTTGTGCTTGCGCTTGCATTTGTGCTTGGGCTTGCATTTGAGCTTGCATTTGTGCTTGGGCTTGGAGATGGGCATCATGGGCCTTTTGCGCAACATCTGCTGCTTCATTTGCATCGTAATCGTACTTATCATCAGCATCATAGCCTTCGTTCGCATCGTACTTGTCGTTCATGTCGTATTGTTCTTCTGCATCAAAGTAATCAGGTTCTTGCTGATCAGCAATGGGTTGTTGCTCAATAAAGGGTTGCTCAGCAATGGGTTGCTCAACGATGGGTTGCTCAACGATGGGCAGCTCAACGATGGGTTGCTCAACGATAGGCTGCTCAACAATGGGTTGCTCAACAATGGGTTGCTGCTCGACGACCGGCGGTTGCTCAGCCGCGGGTTGTTGTTCAGGAAGTTGCTGTGCTTTCGGTGTAATGCCAAAAAAGTCTGTCATTTTGCGAGAGAAGCTTCGTTTGGGAGACGAGTCCTCATACGGTGACTCATCAACAATCACTGGAGTAGGCTCTGCTACAGGCTCGGCTACAGGCTCGGCTACTGGCTCGGCTACTGGCTCGGCTAAGGGCTCGGCTACTGGCTCTGCTACGGGCTCGGCTACAGGTTCGGCCTCGGCTAATGGCAAAGGCGTGAGCATGCCTTTCATTTGCTTGACGTACATAACATCGGACCATCGGAATATGTAGAACAGCACGAGGTACGTAATGCCACCCAAGAAGGCAAAGAAGGCAAAGAGCGCCTTCATAGGTGGGCTGATTTCAAAGACCGTGTTCGTCTGCCACGAGAGGTACGCAGAGTAGATCCCGACAATGGCCGAGATGACAAAGAACACGATGAGCAAGACCTTGGACGTCGTGCTCATGGGCTCGCTCTTTTTGGGGGCATCTTCGAACGCCTCCGGGATGTCCTCTGGCGGAATCTCCTTGTCGAGGGCCTTCATAAGCTTCATCGCTATGTCCGCCTTCTCGTCGGCAACGTCTTCAAAGTGCTCCTTGTGGCCAAAAAAGAGCTCCTTAGTGCGCTCCCGAAAGGTCTTGCTGAACAATGTCGAAAGAAGAACGATTTCCATTCCCCAACGCCTCTATTCGTGTGTTAGAAATTAGGCAGTGCCGTGCGTTTCTTTCATGTTTCCGTGCTTCGAGATGATGTCGTACTGGCTTGCAATACCGATGCGCTCGGCGCGCTCCGTGTAAAACGCCGGCCCTTTGAGCGCGCGCTCCGGACGGTGCGTCAGTGAACGCAGCACGTTGCGGTCGGGCAGCTCGAAGCGAACGAACAACGGCTCCGCCGGTGCCCGCACGAGCACCAAGAAAATAGACGACACCACCTTGGACTTGTTGTCGTAGGAGTAGTACGAGTTGGGGTACTTGAACACCGCCCCAAAGTGACCGTCCGCGGCGACGTCGACGATGTTGGGCGTGTTGTCGAAAGCAATGTTGGGGCACGGGAACGGTAGCGCCGCGCCCGCGTAGGACACACCGCGCGTGGGAGGGTGTGGTGCTATCAAGCGCATCTGTGAAAATAGCTCGGGGTTTGTGACTTGACCTTGAATGTTAACGTCGTCGTCATCCCCAAAAGTGACGTATGCGGTCGCCAACGAACTCGAAAAGTGCATGACCTCCCTATACTACTTCGTCGTGAGAAGAATTTGTGAAAAACAATATGCCCAGCTTTGCGCCGCTTAGTACGTCCGGCCATCGCCCACGCCGGCGGGGTTGACCTCGACGCGCTTGCACGAGGTGGCGTCGCAGCGCACCACGTACCGCTCGGGCAGCATAGTGCCTGGGTCGCTCGTCGGGCGCTTGCAGGGCGCGCACGGGGCCATGCGTTGTGTGGCGCGCGCGCGCTCCGCATCCATCCACTTATCGGCGTTGCGTTGCAAGAACATGCGGCTCTCGTAGGCGCCGCCCGACTTGCCAACAACCGATTGTTGTAGCTCAGCGTTCACCGCGCACCGCGGACGGTAGTCGGTGAAGGCGCGGCCATCAGCCATACGCGAAGGGCACGGAATATCGCCCTCGGACGTGCAAGTGGTGCAAGACGACATCTCTAATCTAGTAACAGAAGAAGAGTTTTTAATTCGCGAGCCGGTCAATCAGCGCTGCCTTGTTTCCCTCGCACGAAAGCCCGCGGCTCATCAACATGTCCTTCAATGCCTCGACCGGCAACTTGCGCAGCTTGCTCTTGCTCGCACCCGCCTCGCTCTCGGCCACCTCGCTCTCGGGTGCTTGGACGGGCAAAGGCACATGCGGAGGCACGGCAGCCGGTGCGGCGGGCTCCTCCTCCGTGACGGTCACACCGCCATCTTGGTGGGCTCTTTG
>Ga0208974_1000961_pt1 | contig 11499 bp, 12 predicted proteins | sample GreLakmeER15MSRF_FD_187699 | JGI IMG/M metagenome (GOLD analysis project Ga0208974, IMG submission 187699) | Freshwater lentic microbial communities from great Laurentian Lakes, MI, USA - Great Lakes metaG ER15MSRF (SPAdes) | ecosystem: Environmental > Aquatic > Freshwater > Lake | place: Great...
ATGATTTATCAGCGTATTGATAACAAAAAAATATTTAGTTACACATAAAGTTAAAATTAATGGGCTTGTAGTATATTGGATTATATTGTTCATAATTAATTAAATATATTTATCTATTTATATAATTAAAACATCGAAACAAAAATGTTTTATAAAATTATACCATATTTTATACTTTTATTCCTTCTTATAATCACTTCTTTAATTATATATATATTAGTTAATATTAAAGAAACAAAGGATACCAAAGAAGCCACCGACCCAGTACCAAATAATAAGATATGTTTATCTGCAAATGATTATAATATTTTATTAGATAAGGCAAATCATAATAAAAATAATACTACTAATACAAATGATACAAATGATACTGTCGTACGTGATAGAAAAGTTTTAAATGATCCTTTATATCCTCCTTTAAATCGTTCTGATAATAAGACACATACTGAACTTGTTAATAATATTACAAATAGAAATATGTATATTAGAACTAACGATATTAACGATACTTACCGTCTTGTCGGATATGTAACAAATAATTCGCAAGAAAAAGATACAGGCAATAATAATTGGAAACTATTCGCGAGACAAAAAGATAGAAATATTTCAGAGTTTTATATGAAACCTACTGATAATAATAATGATATGAAAGTTCCTATTACAGATGATATCATAGTTGGAGATAGATTAAGAGATATTTATAATATTCCAAGTCAATTAACATTTAAATCACCTCTGTTTAATAAAGATCCGTATAATGTAGTAGAAGTTCCCAAAGCAGATTTAAGTCGTTCCGCTGATTATTTATAAATATTAAAGACACTATAATGCTCTATATAGATACTAAATAATTACTCATTTTTATTTAGTAATATTTTTTGTTTGGATTCTAAGAGGCTATAGAGAGGCCTCTTAGGCATGCCATAGGCATGGGCGACCCTTTGAGGGATTCTAGGAGAAGCCAAGAATCTTTATAAAATGAATAGAATAATTTGAGTACATAACTTTATTTATTTAGAAATTTCTAGAAAACTTTAGAAATATTAGAAAATAAAAAGTTATGTACTCAAAATTAAAAATAGGATTTTTAAGATTTTTTGGTTTGAATTCTAAGAGGCTATAGAGAGGCCTCTTAGGCATGCCATAGGCATGGGCGACCCTTTGAGAGATTCTATATAAATTCAACAATGTTGTAAATAGTAAACACTCTTATAATTTCCTTTTTTGTGATAAATTTATTATACTAGAAAAAAATGATATATATATTTACTTTAATAAAGTAATAATTTACTATAATAAATTATGGCAGTTGATAATTATGATTCCGATATTTCTCAATCTTCTAATTCTACACATTCCGCTCAGTCTGTAAACTCCGCTCATTCTGCTATTTCTACATCATCTTCTCTTTATTTAGATATAGTCCCTTTTAATCTTAGAGGTCGTGCTGAATGGTGGGAATTACGAAGAGATGAGATTAAAATATATGAGAAAATAGCAGAAGGCTCAAATGGAATTATTAATAAAGTAAAGTGGCGCGGTTGTGATTGTGTTGTTAAATATTTGAGACATAATGGTAATAAAGCAGAATATGACGATTTAATCAATGAAATTTCTGTAATATCACATTTAAGACATCCGCGTTTAGTACTATTTATGGGTGCTTGTACTTTAAATGAACCATTGATGCTTTTATATGAATATATGCCCAATGGTTCTCTTGATAATTACTATTATAAAATGTCTCATAAATATTCAAAACAATGGAAACCATCTCCTAAATATATGTATAGATGGATTAAAGAACTTACACAAGCCATTTATTTTCTTCACAATTGCTATTATCCAATTATGCATAGAGATATTAAACCTTCTAATATTTTATTAGATGAAGATTTACATATTAAACTTACAGATTTTGGATTATCACGAACTATTAAAAAAAAACATGATATTTATAAAATGAGCGGTTGTACTGGTACTTTGAGATATATGGCGCCGGAAATATTATTTAATAAGGGAGAAGATTATAACCTTAAAATCGATATATATTCTATGGCTCTTAATTATTGGTTTATTAATACTGGGAAAATTCCTTTAAATGAAATAGATAAAAATCCACATATTATTCATTTAATTAAAGAAGGTTTTCGTCCCAATATTGGCGATGTTGATAATATTGAATTAAAATATCTAATTATTCGCATGTGGGATACTTGTCCCGAAATGAGACCAGATATTAAAAAGGTTTTAGAAGAAATTAATATAATCAAAAATAAATATGAAGAAAATAAATATGAAGAAAATAAAAGTAAGGAAAATAAAAAATATAAAAAATGCTCTATTATGTAATATTATAATACCTTATCTATTTTAGCAGCCAATGCTTCTATTGTGTAATTTTCATTATAATATGTTAAATCTGTTATTACAGGGCGATTAACAAATTCTATAATTTCATTAATTATTTTTTGATATGATTCTATACTTTCGTCTTCTAAAAATAACATAGAGTTACGAGATAATACTTTATGAATATTATTTGACCCCCAATATATAGGTATAGTTCCTGCTATATAAGGATTTATTATTTTTTCTGTCGAATATGTATTGCTATCTTCACCAATCTTACTGTTTTCAAAACATATTATAAATTTATAATTACTTATATAATTTCTAAATTCATCAGACCACCATTGATATTCTAATAAAAAAATTCATATTATTACAATAGCGACCAAGAGATTCTACCTTTTTATAATTGTTTAAATAATTAAACATATTATTTCTTACTTTACAGTCTCCATTTGATACTATGAAACAACAGAATTTTTCTGGTACTTTTGTTATTAGCGGGCGTTCTATCAATCTATTTAATAAATTATATGTATTATTGTGCGAATGAAGATAATATACATAAAATGGATAATCTACTATATTTTTCTCAGTTTCTTTTGAAAATAATATTAAATCATAATTTTCTGTATCATTTATCCAAGGTTCAGTATACATTTTATTATTATAAACTGACTCATGTAAAACATTCGCCTTATCAATATTATTTGTAAATTCACTATTTTTAAATTTAGTAGTTTTCTCAAATATATTTTTAAATATAACAGGATCATCGCAAGCACCTGGAGCATTCAAATATATATAATATTCAGTCATTAATTAAATATATACAAATCAATATATATTATTGTTTTTATATATATAAATATATATACACAATATATTATTAAATGTCAATTACTGATACAGAAGTAATTTTAGAAGATACAGTATATGATTTAAAGGCTTTTTCAAAAGTTCATCCAGGAGGCAGTTATATGTTAAATATTTTTGGAGGCAAAAACGCAACGATTCATTATTATATGTTACATTCTCATTTAAAAATACGTAATAACATTTTAGATAAATATAAATTACGTAAGATTGATTATAATAATAATGAAATATATTTATTAAATACTGATAAATATATTGAACTTAAAATTAGAGTGTATAATAATATTAAATATCCGTATGCTACTTTCGAATGGTATAGTAAAGCATATTTTATAATGTGTTCTCTAATTTACATTGAATATCATAATATATATTATGGTTTTACAGTATTTAAATCAATTATTCATGGTATTCTTATGGCTTTAGTAGGTTTATGTATTCAACATGACGCAAATCACGGTGCTATTTCTTCTAATAAATATATTAATATTTTATGGGGTTTTACACAGGATTTAATAGGTGGAAGTTCGCTATTATGGAAACACCACCATGTTTTATTACATCACGCGCATACAAATGTATTCGATAAAGACCCAGATATTACAACAGATATCTTGAGACTTCATAAATCAGTTAAATGTAATAGTATCTATAAAAATCAAAAAATATACGCGTGGATTCTATTATCATTATTGCCCATAAATTGGCATTTTAAAGAAATTTCTGATTTATATCTTATGAATCATATGGGACATAATATATCTAACATGGCTTTATATGAAGCCTATTTAGGTCTTATATTTCGCATTATGTTTATCTTGCGTTTCTATGCGATACCTTTGTATATTTACCCTTCTATTTATACCTTTTTATATATTATGCTTACACTGGTTATAGGTGGTATATATTTAGGTATTAATTTCATAATATCTCACAATTTTGAAGGGGTTAAGAATATATCATTGAATGAAAATAAAAAATATGATTGGGTTATAACACAGATAGAAACATCGTCGACAGTTGGAGGAAGAATATTAGGATATTTTCACGGAGGCCTAAATTATCAAATAGAACATCATTTATTCCCTAGAATATCTCATGTTCATTATTATAAAATTAAACCAATTGTACAAGAATGGTGTAAAGAAAATAAAATAAAATACAATTATTATAATAATTTATTTGATAATATCAAAGCATGCTATAAACATTTACAGAATTACGGAGAAGAATCATAGTTTATACAAAATGTCGTAGCAGATTACTACAAGCGGTTCGCCATCATATTTGTTATTTATCTTCTCTAAAATATTCCTATTATAATAGTCCAATTCAATAATATTAAATGATTTCATTATATTATCCTTCTCAATATTACTCATATTATTTATATAATCATATACAAATAGACGCAAGGTATTACATTCGTCATCTGAAGTTTTTTTTCTGAAGTCTTCCATAATATTATTACAGAGATTCCTAATCACAGGAATATTTTCAATATTACTATTTCTAAATAGCATTGTTGGTATAGTAATTTTCTTAAATACTCTAATCAATTTTTATATTTTTTACTAACTATATAAAAAATTAAACATTAAAATGTATATCTACGATTATATTTACACATATAAGTAATATTTTAGGTGTAATAACTATAATGTTTATAATTATAACTCTACTTTTCTGCTGTATGAATGCCCTACCTTTATCAATATATAATGAATTTAATGATAAGGTATGTGGATGTTCAAAATGCTTAAATAATAATAATCGCCTTTATTTACGACATTTTTTACATAATAAGTGATATATATTATAATATATAAATATAATAGATTATTTGTAAGAATATTTTGATATTTATTATGTGTAATAAAGATAAATTATGGAGTACATATTTTATCAAAATGAGATATATATACATTAACAGATTATATCTAAAAAAACGTTTATATAAATATTATATCACAAAATAATAAAAATTGATTCCCTTATATAATTTTTTATTATCACATAACAATTGTTTAGCAATGAATACCGAACCTTTTACGATGACTGACTCTGACGATGAATATGAAAATGATGAAAATTCAAGTCTAAATATTAAAAGTAAGATTGTCTATAATATCAATAATAATAAGGCAATTATTAAACTTACTGCTGGAGAACTTATTAGAGAAACTAGAAACTGGATTTATAATAGAGATATCTCTACTGAAAAAGTAAAAGAACTTAAGGAAAATTATATTGCTAATAATGGCAGTGATTACTTTAATATTATGGATAATGATAATGGAAATAATATCTCGCCAGCATGGATTATTAGTATCGTATATGATAAACAAGCACGAAATGTTAGCAAAATAGAAAATTCTAAAAATAGATATAATCTATTTATTGTAGATGGACAGCATAGGAGAGAAGTAATTCGCGAACTTTTAGAAGAAAAAAAGATAGTTGATAATATTGAAGTTCTATGTATTATGTATACTATTGATAATTGTGAGAAAGAAAATAAAAATACTACACTTGAACTATTTAAAAAAATTAATAATAATTTACAATTGAAAGATGGTGATTTCCCTAAAATCTTAGCCCTTCAAATCGTTGAAGCCTTTATTAAAAATAAGGAACTTGTACCTAATCTTAAAATCATTAAGAATGAAAAAACAAATAAGACAGGAGTAGCATATGAACCTCTAATTCATGAAAGAGAACTATTTGAACTATTTAACAAAAATTATGCTCTTGTTGAAAATCTTAGTTGCGAAGAAGTAATCTCTAATATTTTGATTATTAAACAAAAAATTTGTTGGAAAGATTTTGATAAAATCTATACAAATACGCAACAAAACATTAAGAGATACGAAAAGGCTAAGAAATACGACTTTTGGTTAAACCTAAAATCATCACCAAAATGTAAACCGACTGAATGGATTAAGTATATCGCAAATCCTAACGATTTTAATCCTTAAAAATATTATTACTTTACATATTCTTACATATTTATAATTTATAATTTATAATTGAATGTTATATTTTTTATTTTTCATAGATACATCTATATCTATGATATTGATAGTTTTACTGATATTCGCTATTATTCTCTATGTTTTTTATGGTATCAAAGGGATGTCCTATAGGCTTCTATTCGTAAGAGGGATATTGAAACCATTGGCATATAGTGATAATATTGGAGTTGCGATGATTTATAATAATAAAAATAGGATCTGAAATTTGCATAAATCTTACCTCACCTTTGCCCCTTTTTATTTTTCGCCGTATTTGTCTTTAAAATTGATTTAGGCGTTTTAGGTTTAGGTTTAGTATGTAAATTAGATAGTAAATTAGTATGTAAATTAGATAGTAAATTAGTATGTAAATTAGTATGTAAATTAGTATGTAAATTAGATAGTAAATTAGTATGTAAATTAGTATGTAAATTAGTATGTAAATTAGTATGTAAATTAGATAGTAAATTAGATAGTAAATTAGTATGTAAATTAGTATGTAAATTAGTATGTAAATTAGATAGTAAATTTTATTTATTATAACAGACAATCAAGGGATGCCTTTAAAATATTATAATCCTAATAATAAACCAATAGATAATACAAAATATATTGAAAAAGAAATTATCACAGATGAATTAAGAAGTAAAAAGATAGTATGCGTAGATCCGGGTTGTAGTGATTTAATTTATTGTGGTAGCAAAGATAATGATGGTAATTTAGAAACATTTAGATATACTCAAAATCAAAGAAGATTAGAAACAAGAACAAAAAAATATAATAAAATTATTGAAGAAGTTAATAATACAACCTTTATAAATGGTAAAAATATTAAAGAAATTGAGAGCGTTTTAAGTAGTCATAATAAAAGAACTTGCAATTATGATAAGTTCAAGAATTACTTGATTGAAAAAAATAAATTGAACCTATTGTTATTTTCTCATTATGAAAAGACCTTTTTTAGAAAGTTCAAATTAAACAGGTATATCAATGCACAAAAAAGTGAGAGTAAAATGATAAAGAACTTTACTAAAAAGTTTGGAGAACCTAATGATGTATTGTTTATAATGGGTGATTATGATAAAGGTAGTAGTAATATATATGGGATAGAACCAACAATTTGTAAAAAGTTTAGAAGAATATTTAAGAATGCTGGATTTAGAACCTATTTAGTAAATGAATTTAGGACATCTAAACTATGTAATTGTTGCAATTGCGAAATATCACCATTTATGATAAGACAAAGTCATAAACCAAATGATATCAAAGTTAATAAAAAATAACTGTTAATGGATTACTTTCTCATCAAGAGGATAAGCAGAAATGCGAGATAATTCATAATAGAGATAAGAACGCTGTTCAAAATATGTTAAATATTGTAAAGAGTATATTTACAATAGGAAGAAGACCAGACATATTTACGAGAATTCATACATAGTCCACGCTATGTAATAACCATATTTTTACTACCTTTAGATATTTATTTTGCTGTTAAATCGGCATTTTAAATGTTAAAAGGTGTAAAAGATTGTTTAAATATACTTATCTAAATAATTTAGATGTAATTTTTACATTTTTAACATTCTTTAAAGTCGCAGATTTACGAGTTTTAGCAACTTTCTTTTTTCCTCCCATTATAGAACAATAACATTTATTAGAACATTTTTCTTTATTTTTAGCAACCCATTCCCACTTTTCCTTCTTGTCTTTATCATTAAACTCATCATTGTATATTTCGAACATTATTTGATCATACCGCATTTTATTTTCATTCTTACTCAGATACGCGTCCTTTGATTCCTGCGAAATCGACTTGGACTCTTTCATACTTTTATCTTGTTTGCGGATCCGTGCGGCACATGCTTCTTTTTCTTGTTTACTAAAAACATAGTCACCGTGTTTATCAAGATGTTCTGACATTTTATCACTAATATATATAGTCCTTCGCAGTTGCTTATATGTCGTATGTAACCCGCCTTCCCTTAAATAATGATCCCATTGATAATATGGATACCATTTATTTCTTTCATAACTATAAAAGAATCGTCGACCATATATTGTCTTCGTTGGTCCCCTTACTTTTGGCATATTTTTTTGTTCGATTTCCTCTCTTTTTTGTTCTTCCTCCCACTTCTCCTTCTGTTTCTTTTCCCATAAACGATTAATTTCAGACGGCTGTTTTAAAAAGAAAGCATCGGTTAATGATATTTTATTTTCAGTTAATGTTATTTTATTTTTTTTATTTTTAGATCTGCTCATATTATATATTAATATAAATTTTTAATATTTGAACTTTTATTTGGATTATTTAGATTATTAGTAATATATTATTCAGTAATATTCGTATTTTCTAAAATTACATCATAATAAGTAATATCCTCACCTTTGCCCCTTTTTTATTTTTCGCCGTATTTGTCTTTAAAATTGATTTAGGCGTTTTAGGTTAAGGTTTAGTTTTAGTATGTAAATTAGTAGGTAAAATATTAGCATTAAAAACATAATCTAATTTTTTTATTTTAGGACGCTTCAATCCTAATTTTTTTTTAATAATATTGTAAAAGTATTTACTTATGTTATATTTTTTATATAAATCTTCAATCGGCATACTATTATAATAATCTGTCTTTAACTCTTCTAAATTAATATTATTCATTATTGATACTTAATTTATTATTAGATATTATTAAATTAGTATGTAAATTAGTATGTAAAATATTATTTCTTATTTTTTACACCTTTGGACATTTAAAATGCCGATTTAACAGCAAAAAATATCTAAAGGTTGTAAAAATTTGGTTAGTACATAGCGTGGACTATGTATGAATTCTCGTAAATATGTCGGGTCTTCTTCCTATTGTAAATATACTCTTTACAATATTTAACATATTTTGAACAGCGTTCTTATCTCTATTATGAATTATCTCGCATTTCTGCTTATCCTCTTGATGAGAAAGTAATCCATTAATAGTTATTTTTTTATTAACTTTGATATCATTTGGTTTATGACTTTGTCTTATCATAAATGGTGATATCTCACAATTGCAACAATTACATAATTTAGATGTCCTAAACTCATTTACTAAATAGGTTCTAAATCCAGCATTCTTAAATATTCTTCTAAACTTTTTACAAATTGTTGGTTCTATCCCACCTATATTACTACCTTTATCATAATCACCCATAATAAACAATACATCATTAGGTTCTCCAAACTTTTTAGTAAAGTTCTTTATCATTTTACTCTCACTTTTTTGTGTATTGATATACCTGTTTAATTTGAACTTTCTAAAAAAAGGTCTTTTCATAATGAGAAAATAACAATAGGTTCAACTTATTTTTTTCAATCAAGTAATTCTCGAACTTATCATAATCACAAGTTCTTTTATTATGACTACTTAAAACGCTCTCAATTTTTTTAATATTCTTACCATTTATAAAGGTTGTATTATTGAAATAAAAACTTATAATATTGACGACATTATTTGCATAGACGAGACAAGTATTAACTCTTTACAATTGAGACATCATGTTATAATGAAGTAGGTAAAATATGTGTAGTTAAAACTAATTCACAAGAAGTTTTCAAAAAATATACAGGTGTTTTTGCTATTTCAATAAAAGGAGTAATAGGTTATGAATTATATAATAAAGATGGTATAGATGGTGATAGGTTATTAGTATTTTTAGAAAGGTTTATTACTAATAAATATAAAAACAAGGTTATCATTTTAGATAATGCAAGTTCCCATAGAAACATAAGAGTTAAGGAATTAATAAATAAGAATAATAAGTTGATTTATTCAGTTCCATATCAACATTATACAAATAGTATAGAATTGTTTTTTAGTTTTCTAAAATCTAAATTACAAAAGAAACAAGGATTATATTACGAAGACTTAAATAATAATATTAAAGAGGTAAGAAGGCTATTATAAGAGAATATTAAATGGAACATATAATAGACAACCCAAATATATTAAGAAAAATAAGATAAGAAAATACAAGAATTATAAAGACTAAAATCGGCATTTTAAATGTCCAAAGGTGTAAAACTTCAAGTGTATAAAACATATAATAAAGATAATTAAAAAGCATATATTAGTATGTATTTAATTATAATAAATTATATAATAATTTTACTACTTGACATACTAAGATTTTTACTATCATATACTCTATCAATACTTATATTTTTTGACAAATTGCTAAACATTCCATCGTATTTCCACGCTATTAATCTATTTAATTCTTCTAAACTAAAAGTTAATTTGTTATCTATTGACATAACATTGTAATGTTCATTATCTGTTAAAATTATACAGAACTCTTCACAATCTCTATATAACATTGATATGCTTGGATCTCTAAGTTTTTTAGGATATTCATTATTTATGTATTCATTAATTTTATCAATATGTGTTCTTATGATATTTATTACATTTTGTTTTAATTCAAATAAATAAGAATTACTATTTCCGTCAATAATTGAATTAAATTTTCCATTAATATAACTTATAATTTTCTTTCTATCGTCCGTTGATATTTTGATATCAATAGTATCTATTTTAAAATAATTAAGTAAATATTTTTTCACAGACGCTTTCTCAATTTGATTTGGAATTCTGTTTTTAACTTTTAAATAATTCATTAATCTTTTAGCAGAATGAGTATTTTCTAGATTTATTTTCAATATATTATATTTTATTAAAGCCTCTATTTCAGTTGTATTTACACTTAACATATTTGCTGTATTTATATATATCTTATTTTTCTCATACGTTGACATATTACTAAATCGCTTGCCTGTTTCTTGAATGCAAGCAATAATTATGTATTTTGCTAATAGCAAATAATTTTTGAAAGCTTTAAAATAATGTTCATTTTCGATTATCATAATTTTAGTTAATATTTTTCGTAGTTTAGAGCCAGATGTTATTTCTATTCTACCTATACTTATGGTACCATACTTATACTTTAATACTTCATAAATAGAATTATAAAAACAATTATTATTTCTTCCAGACACATTTATATACGATAGTTTCATGTTAATAATTCTATAAATATCTAATGAACTGCTCATTCTATTTATTGTAAATAATTTTATTATTAATCATACTTAATTTTATATACACCCTTGAAGATTTAAAATGAGACATAGTATCTCAAAAAAAATCTAAAAGGTTAGTTCATTTCAGAACTATGTATATTTTGGTTCTGTTAAAGCGACTACTTTAACTGAAGAATTACTTTA
>Ga0208974_1000962_pt1 | contig 11495 bp, 15 predicted proteins | sample GreLakmeER15MSRF_FD_187699 | JGI IMG/M metagenome (GOLD analysis project Ga0208974, IMG submission 187699) | Freshwater lentic microbial communities from great Laurentian Lakes, MI, USA - Great Lakes metaG ER15MSRF (SPAdes) | ecosystem: Environmental > Aquatic > Freshwater > Lake | place: Great...
GCCGACCGCCGATGGTCTTGACTTCCACGAACCACACCACACCGCCGGGCAGCACCACGATGCGGTCGGCTGCGCCGCCGTGGCCGCGCCACTTGTAGGCTATGCCGCCCAGCGCCTTGACGCGCTTGACTAGATAGGCTTCGATGTGTTTTTCCATGCACTAAACTTTAACACAGAAAAAAAGTTTGTGCAGGTTTATTTTTATGTGCTATGATGGCCTCACCCAATCTCGGGTAACAACGAAAGTAGAGTCCATGAAGATCGAATTTACCCGCGCCGAAATCGAGCGCATCCTCCTAGCACACGCCAACTCCCTCATTGAAGGTTACAGCTTCAACCAGTTAGAGACACGGTACTCCTCCATGCCGTCGTCCATCACCGTCAGCAAGAAAGAAGAAGAAGATGCAGCACAGTAAGATCGTTGGCGGCTCGACCGCCAAGCGGGTCATGCACTGCCCCGGCAGTGTGGCCCTGGTGGCGCAGATGCCGCCGCAGGCAGAGAACAAGTACATGGCCGATGGCACGGCCCTGCACTCTGCCGTTGACCTGCTGGTGAACGACGGTGACGCCAGCGCCTACAGCCTGCTGGGCAAGACCTTCAACGGCGTCACGCTGGACGACGACCACTGCGAGAAGTTGAAGACGGCGCTGGCGCTGCTTGACGAGATCGACCCGTTGGAGCAGATGAACTTCAACACTGAACAACGGGTCGGCTTTGGCGACCTGCTGCCGGGCGTGTTCGGCTCGACCGACCTGATTGGCCGCATAGGCAACCGGGCCATCGTGCTGGATTGGAAGTTTGGCGACGGTGTGGTGGTGACCGCCGAGGAGAACGAACAACTTATGTTCTACGCTGCTGCCGCCATGAGGACGCCTGAGTCATCGTGGGCGTTTGAGGGTGCGACCGAGGTGGAGTGCGTCATTATCCAGCCCCCGGCGGTGAGGCGCTGGGTGACCACGCCCGAACGTATTCGGACGTTCGAACGTGATCTGGTGCAGGCCGTTAAGCAGTCGGCCCTGCCTGACGCGCAGTTGTCGGTGGGCGACCATTGCCGGTTCTGCCCGGCCAAGCCCATCTGCCCACAGATGACAGGCGCTGCCGACCGGGCGCTGGCGACTACGCTGGACAACCTCGACAAGGGCTTGATCAGCGACTACCTCAAAAACGCCGACCTGCTGGAGACATGGATCACCAGCCTGCGCGAGTTGGCCCTGTCGATGCTGGAGTCGGGTGCTAGACTGCCCGATTACAAGCTGGTTGCCAAACGGGCAATCAGACAATGGACTGACGAGGACAAGGCCAAAGTCGCCCTGTTTGCGTTGGGTCTAGAAGAATCTGAAGTAGTGACCATTATGTCACCGGCCAAGGTCGAGAAGGCGCTCAAAAAGCGCAAGATCGCCTTGCCGACTGACCTAGTGGTTGCCATCTCTTCAGGTAGTACCCTGGCAAGCGCAGACGACCCGCGCCCCGAGGTGCTTTTGTTGGGCAAACAACTTGCCCGTCTTTCTAAACTAAGCTAAAGGTAAATTATGTCTAATCTTTCAGTGTTCTCCAAAGCTGGTCTGCCAGCCATCAGTACTCTCTCCAGCGCTCTCAAGAGCATCAGCGCAAGCGCAGGCCCGGTGGGTGTCGTTATCCTCAAGATGGATAAGGGCGGTCATTGGGTCTTCGGCGCAGACCAGACCGAGGTCGAGGACGACTCGACCTGGGCCGTCAATCCCTTCTCTTTTGTCCACGGCTATATTGCCTGGGGCGACGGTGAGGTGCTTGGCGAGAAGATGGTTGCGGTGAGCCAGCCGCTGCCCGAGATCGACGATGCACCGCCCGGCGCCAAGAAGGGCTGGGAGCAGCAGATCGGCATGAGCCTCAAGTGCTTGACCGGCGACGATGCCGGAATGGAAGCGCGGTTTACGACTACCTCGGTGGGTGGTAAGCGCGGCGTCCAGACCATCGCCGCTGCGTTGGCCGAGCAGGTCGAGAAGGATCAGACCAAGCCCGTGCCGGTGGTCATGCTTAAACGGGATCACTACCAGCACAAGTCCTACGGCAAGATTTACACGCCAATCTTTGAAGTTGTCGAGTGGATCAGCATGGAAGGTGAGCCAGAGGTGGCAGCACCTGCCGGGCGCCGTCGTCGCGTAGCGGCAGCGTAAGCCGTTTTCTGATGCCCATTCTCGCGAGTGGGCATTGGAAAATGATCTGGCTTGATTTTGAAACCCGCTCCACCTGTGACCTAAAGTCGGCAGGCGTCTACAACTACGCGCAAGACCTCACGACCGAGGTGCTGTGCATGAGTTACGCCGTCGATGATGGTGAGGTGCAGACGTGGACGACAGGCCCATTGCCCGACCTGACCGGCCATCGCATCATGGCGCACAACGCTGCTTTCGAGCGTTTGATTTTATGGTACGTCTTGCAGGTCAACATCCCGCTGGAGTCTTTCTACTGCACCGCCGCGCAGGCCCGTGCCAACTGTGCGCCAGGGTCGCTGGAGGACGTGGGCCGGTTCATGGGCGCCAGCATGAAGAAGGATCACAGGGGCGCTGCCCTGATCCGCAAGATGTGCGTCCCGCCGTTCCAGGAGTCGGCTGAGTTGACTGCTGAGATGATCCAGTATTGTGAGCAGGATGTTCGGGCCATGAGGGCCATCAGTCAGGCCATGCGGCCACTGTCCGACGAGGAACTGGCCGACTACCACGTCAACGAGCGCATCAACGACCGGGGCGTCTTGGTCGATGTGCCGCTGTGCCGCGCAGCGGTGTCCTACGCCGCCACTGAGGCCACTGAGATCGCCCAAATCGTCAATGAGGTGTCCAAGGGTGAGTTGACCTCCGTGCGGTCGCCTAAGATGCGTCAGTGGGTCTGGGACAGAGTCGGCCCCGAGGCCAGAGCGTTGATGCAGAAGGACGACAAGGTCAGCATCGACAAGACCGTGAGAGCCAATCTACTTAACTGTGAAGGAGTACCGCCAGATGTCCAAGAAATTATCCAGTGCGCCGACGACCTCTGGGCGTCGTCGGTCGCCAAGTTCGCCCGACTCGCCCAACTCGCCGACGTTGAGGACAGCCGAGTCCGAGGAGCCTTCGTCTTTGCTGGAGGGTCAGCTACAGGTCGTGCAAGTAGCTACGGGGCGCAAGTACACAATTTCACACGCAAATGCGCGAAAAGTCCTGATGATGTTAGGGCTGCAATGTGCCGGGGTCACGCCATCGTCCCCAAGTTCGGCCAGCGAGTTACCGATGTCCTACGGGGGATGCTACGGCCTGCACTGATCCCGACTAAGGGTAAACACTTAGTTGTCGCCGATTGGTCTTCGATTGAGGCTAGGGTTAACCCTTGGTTGTCTGGTACAGGTCAGGCCAAGCTGGACGTGTTTGAGTCGGGCCTCGACCCCTACATCGTCAATGCCGCCGGTACTTTCCAGCGCACCTACGACGACATCAAGGCCGAGTACGACCGCGATGGCGAGTCGGCCCAGCGCCAGATCGGCAAGGTGCAGGAGTTGGCCTGCGGGTTCGCTGGCGGCGTGGGCGCGTTTGCCAGCATGGCCCGTATCTACAGTGTGCGCCTGTCCGAGGCCGACTCCAAGCGCATGGTGGACGCATGGCGCCGCAATAATCAGTGGGCCGTCAACTTCTGGCAGCAGCTTGAGCAGCAGTACACCAGGGCCATGCGTAACCGGGGGCAGGAGTTCGCTGCCGGGCGTGTGGTGTACCTGTTCGACGGTCGCCATCTCTGGTATTCTTTGCCCTCGGGCCGGGTGCTGTGCTACCCATTTGCCCGGCTGGAGGATGACGGCATCAGCTACGCCAAGGCAGCGTGGAAACCCGCGCAAGACGCCAAGGAGTGGCCCCGCGCCCGGCTGTGGCGCGGTCTTGCTTGCGAGAACGTGACCCAGGCAGTTGCCAATGATCTGCTGCGCTACGCGCTGCGACAGTTAGATGGTGTAGTTCTGCACGTCCACGACGAGATCGTCGTCGAGGGCGGTAGTGAAGAGGAAGTGCGTAGAGTGATGACTACGCCGCCAGCATGGGCCACTGGCCTGCCGCTGGCCTGTGGAATCAAGACGATGCCACGTTATGGCAAATAAAAACGCCGCCCGGTTCAGGGGCGGCGCAAAGGAGGCAACGTGCAATTCTTAGAGTTTATCACCGGGCTGGCGCCCGAGGGCGAGACAATGCTGTTTGTGCGCCAGAAACCACAGATGCGTGGGGGCGAGATGCAGTTCCATCTTGACGGGGTTGTCAAGGCCACTTGGCCGTCTTACCTGCCCTCGCATGGCGCCCGTGAGGGCGAGGCTTGGTACGGCAACACCGCCAGTTTTATTGTTGACCGCTTTGAGGATGGCCGGGTGTCGGCCAGCGCGGCCAACTGCGAGTACTGCGCCGTGATGGTGCTGGACGACATAGGCTCCAAGAGCAAGACCCCGCCGCTGCCGCCGACCTGGATCATGGAAACCTCGGCTGGCAACTACCAGTGGGGCTACGTCTTCAGCGAACAGCCGCCCAAAGGCGAGTTCGCCGCCGCCATCAAGGCCATCGCCGCTGCGGGTTTCACCGACCCCGGCGCCTGCAACCCGGTTCGCAACTTCCGACTGCCGGGGTCGGTCAACCTCAAGCCTGACAAGGGCCGCTTTGCTTCTGCCTTGGTCGAGTTCCACCCCGACCGCGAGTTCCTGCTGGCCGACATCTGCGCCGCTCTGGACGTGGAGCCTGGCCCGGCTGAGTCGGGCGGCATCCGACCGATTCGCATGACTGATGATGGCGCCGATGACGTGCTGATCTGGCTGTCGGGCCAGGGGCTGCTGCTCAGTCGCCCGAACGCCGAGGGCTGGGCCGGGGTCATCTGCCCTAATTCTCAGGAGCATACCGACGGCAATCCCGAGGGCCGCTATATGCCCTTGAACCGGGCGTTTATGTGTATGCACGGCCATTGTGTCGATCTGGACAGCAAATCATTCTTAACGTGGGTGGCCGACCAGGGCGGTCCCCGTCACGCCCCCGGCCTGCGCGACGACCTGATGGCCGCTCATCTGGAGTTGGCCCTCGCCAAGCTCAGACCCAGCCCCGAGTACCCCGACGCTGCCGCCGAGATCATCGCCCAGGTTGAGCAGCGCGAACTAGGCCGGGTTGAGAAGTCGGGTTGGTTTGAGCGGTTCGCATATTTGCAGGATGACGAGGCTTTCTTTGATATGCAGGACCGCCGCGAACTGTCGCGCAACACCTTTAACGCTTTGTATCGGCACATCAAATGCGTGTCGATCCACTCAACCGGCAAGGCGCCTCGCCGGGTCGAGGCGTCGGTCTGCTTTGATGAGAACCGCCAAGCGGCTGGCGCCAAGTCACTGGTCGGCATCACCTACGCCGCTGGCGAGTCCGTGCTGGTCAGCAAGGACGGCCTCGTGTACGGCAACCGCTGGCGCAACGCCCGGCCAGCGCCCGTAGCTTGTGACGTGAGCCGCTGGCTGCGTCACGCCGAGCGGATGCTGCCGGTCGCGTTTGAGCGGGAACACGTTCTCAACGTGCTGGCTCACAAGGTGCAGTACCCAGGCCACAAGATCAACCACGCCGTGCTGTTGGGCGGCAAGCCCGGCTCCGGCAAGGATACCCTCTTCGCCCCGTTCTTTTGGGCCGTCGGTGGCCCGGCCAAACTCAACTGCGCCGTCGTGAAGAATGACGATTTGACCTCGCAGTGGGGCTACGGGCTGGAGTGTGAGGTGATGGAGATTGCCGAGTTACGTCAGGCCGAGGCCAGGGACCGCCGGGCGTTGGAGAACCACCTCAAGCCCATCATTGCCGCCCCGCCCGAGTACCTGCCCATCAACCGGAAGGGCTTGCACCCCTACATGGCCCTGAACCGAGTACTGGTGGTCGCCTTCAGTAACGAGCGGGTGGCGATCTCGCTGCCTTCGGACGACCGCCGCTGGTTCGTGGCGTGGGCCGAAGCCGGGCGCCTGCCCGAGGCCGAGGCCGTAGCCCTCTGGAACTGGTACCACCACCGAGGCGGCTTCGCTGGCGTGGCGGCGTGGCTGGCTGGGCGTGATGTGTCTGCCTTCAACCCGTCGGCGCCCCCGCCCATGACCGAGGCCAAGGCCATTATGATCGACGCTGGCATGAGCACCGCTGAGAGCGTGCTAACTGAGATGCTACGGGAGCGCCGAGGGCCGTTCGCTGCTGGCGTGGTCGGGTCGCCGTTTCACACTGTCTGCGACCGGGTCCAGGGGTCGGGCGCAGCGCCGCCGGGCGTTAAGATTGTCCAGGGCGCCCTCTTCCATGCCCTCAGGGAGGCCGGTTGGCTGGATATGGGCCTGATCCACTCCCGAGAATTCAACAGCAAAAAGCATATCTTCGTGGCGCCTGAACTGGTGGGCATGACCCGGTCCGATATGCGCCGGGCCGTGGCATGAAAAAGGCCCCTTGCGGGGCCTGTTAGTTATAAGTTCAAGAGTACCGCTATCAGCGCGGCCAGCAGCGCCGCCGCTAAGAGCATGGGCGCCCCCAGGCGTCGGCCAGGGCCGTGAAGGTGACGCCCGGCCCGGCTGGCTGGCCGAACAGGCCCGGCCCCCGCCGTATGCGCCCCCAGGCGTCGAGCCGGTTGAGGTTGACTAGGTCGCCGCGCTTGACGGCGCCGTAAACCTGATCCCGAGTCCAGCCGTCGGCCAGCAGTTCCTGCATGGTCTTGGGGTCAGTCAGGCGCATAGCCCCTCCGCATACTTTAAGGCGTCGATCTGAATAGCGTAAAACCGCGCCGGGCCGACTGTCTGGCCGCTATCGTCGTCGCGCAGCAGGACGCGCCAGCGCCCGTCGGGGATCTGCATGACCTCGCTGGTGATCATAAACTCTTCATTGTGGAATTCAGTCCTCATGGCAGACCTCCAGGCTATCCTCGCCCATTGGCAGGGTCAGGCGGTCGCTAAGATTCTCATAGAAACCCGCCAGGGTATTCTCGTTGCCGTAGGGCGCCCCCCAGGCTTTAAAGTTTCGATGAGTTGAGTTGAGCGCGTAGTACTGCGCGACATAAGCCGCCGTGCTGACGTTGCCGTCGGTCGGGTATAGGCGCCGATCGCCGCCCTTTGATTTGACCGGCTTGTGCTTACCCGTGAGTTTGAGAATGTCCGACAAGAATGAGTGCCGGTCGTCGCGCACCGTGTAACGTGCGCGGTTGAGGGTAATGGTCTTCATGCTTCCTCCACCGAGAAATATTGAGCAATAACGTCAGCGTCGATGCCCGAGTCTTCGCACCACGCCAGCGCCTCGGTTGGGGTCAGGGCCTGTATGCCGTGGCCGCCGGTCATGCCGTTACTCCCACATGGCCGCGACCACCGGCTGTAGGCGCCGCCCGTGCCCTGCACGAAAAATGCACCTTTGGGCGTGCGATACAGGTCGGTATCTTCAAACTGGAAGTCACCCCGATGGCTATGGACGTGGCTGCCGATGCGCGTGGCTGTGTCGGTATTGTAGATTTTGCCGTTGATAATTTTCTTCATAATGTACCTTTAGGTTATTGGCATGAGTGCCCATGAGCGGCCAGCGTAGCCGCTCATAGTCCATCACGCGACTAGCACGTCGAAATAGTGTAGGGCGCCAGCCAGTAGCGCGGCCAGCATGAGCAGGGCCAGCAGGAGAGTCGCGGCTCTCATGCTGTGCAACACCCGCAACACGGCGCATCCTCGCAGCGCCCGGCTTTGTTGCGGTAGTACTCGCGACCGCTAGCCGATGTCCAGACGTGAGACACCCAGGTCGGGTTATAGCGACTAGGATGATCGATAACGTCTTGTTGTTCGTCGCCCATGTCGGCCATGTCGCCCGGCTCCGATAGCCATGCTCGTTTGGTGGCGGTGTCGTATTGGATCTGATCACCGGGCCTGATACTGGCGCCGGTGCGCGAGTCGAACCCGGCGTATCGGGCATTCATAGTCTTAATCATTTGAAGTCCTTCAATATTGCGTTAATTTCAGCATTGAGCGCGGTTTGTTCGTCGATATAGCTGCGCCGGATATACGCGCTGCCAATATCAAAATTCAACCCTAGGGCTTGCGCTTTTTGCAGTAGCTGCAAGATTTTGTCGATGTCAACTTGACGCCCAGCTGCAAATGGTTTATTGATCCAAGCATGAGTATCAATGTCGTCGTATGCGACTAACATGGCGTCGGCCAGCGAGTCGCGGGTTATAGAGTCGTCTTCGCTGATCGACTCGCGCCAACCATTATTAGGGTCTAGCGAGTCGGCAAAATCAAGTAGCTGGGCGATGCTGTAGTCGCGCAGCATATCTGGCAGGGTCATACTTTTTTCTGCATTAATAGCGATTTAAGGAAAGGCACGGCCAACCCCGTGAGGTTAGACAACTCGCGCAGGGTCATACTCGGATTGTTGTCGTATATCCGAATAATGTCTTCAAACGACAATCCGACAATTGATTTTTTCAACGTGTAGGCCATGATGTTAGTCCTTAGGTTATAGCGTGCGGAATGCGCGCCCATGAGCGGCCAGCCGGGCCGCTCATAGTCGGGCATTAGGCTGTAGCTAGCATGATGACCCGACGCGCATGGCCGGCTGCATGGTCGGCGATGACGATATCGCGCGCCTTGATGCTAGTACCGGCGCACAATGTGCATTTAGCGCACGTCGATTTTCTACCGGCTTCAGCACTGGCCGGGCATGATGCCTCGCCCGGCTGCACGTCGACACCGATAGAAACCCGGAATACCCGCATACCTAATAGGTTAGCTTTGGCGGCTTGATCGATTGTGTCTGCACTAGCCATTACAAGCGGCGCCCACGCTTGCACGTCAAAATCTGGCCGGTCCCATTGGTGCGTATAACCGCGCCGACCTAGTGCATACCGGGTGATCTGCGCCCACATTGTGGCCGGTGCGGCGAATGGATCCCCATAGGTGCCGATGCGGACTATCTTACCGGCCAGAGCGGCCGCTATTGTGGCTGCATCGGCGCGCACGTACCGGCCGCGCCGGTATGCTTTATAAACTGATAGTACGGATTTACCTACTTGGACATAGCATGGCGATGCGCCGGTTCTGCGCGCCAGTTTAGGCCGATGCGCGCATTGGCCGCAGACACTAGCATCGGCGCCGGTCTGTAGCGCGCGCACGGGGTTGACGTGCGAGCGGATGATGAATGATTGAACGATTGCGCCGGTCTTATCGTTTTTTGAATCAGTGTCGATCTTGTTGATGATGACGACAATCGGCGCGCCGTCGATGGCCGATGGGCCCTCATATGCGATGTAACCTAGAATTTTTGGCATGGTACTTTCCTTTAGTGTTGCTGGCTACGTTTGCCAGTGCTTGTACTGTAACACTATTTATTGCACTGTCAGCAACTATTTTCTAGGTGTTTACCCTAATGCGTGTGTGTCAATGTGGGCAACTTGTGGGCAGATTGTGGGCAGTGGCGCGGGTATGGTCTAGCCCTCTGAAAAAGCCCTCTGGTGTGTCATGTGTGTCATGGTTTGTTTAATTCTTATATAAGAAAATAATGATATAGTTAGTATGGGTTTCACGTTTCTGGCGCGACTGAAAAGTGTCGGCACACTTGACCACATGACCCACACAATGACCACGCCAGACCACCTGGATACATCAGTGATGGCTTATATAAGCAAGCGCTTATGTTACTAACAGGTCTAGAATGGTACTGCTGCGTACCATATGCACCTAATCGGTGCATTTTGTGACTGGTCAGTCTACATTCTGACCTGGCAGTCTGCTTTGTGACTGATCAGTCTGCTTTGTGACCTGGGCGTTTTGATGGGGGGGAGGGGGCTGGCTGAGTTGTAAAATTTACAGGTGCCCCCTCCCCACAAAAAAAGGTAAAATGACCACAATGACCACAAAACTACCATTGACGCAATATCTTGTCGGCAAGGAGATGCGCGAACTGCTTATTTTTAAGGGCGGCTCAAAAGTGGCGCAGAAGATGATTGACATCGCGCTAGATGACAATCATCCAGGCCAAATGGCGGCAATCAAGATGTGCGTAGACAGGACAATGCCAATATCCGTGTTTGAGCGCGAGAAAAGCGCAAGGACTGCTGTAACAATAAATATCACTGGCATTGGTGGTACGCCACTTACGATTGAGGCCGATGAACCAACTGAACTTTAGCCTGCTGCCCTGGCAGCAAGAGGTGTTTTCAGATGAAGCCCGGTTCAAGGTTGTGGCGGCTGGCAGGCGGTGCGGCAAGTCCAGGCTGGCGGCGACTACGTTGTTGATAGAGGCTCTGCGCTGCCCACCTGGTAGCGCGGTGCTGTATGTGAGTCCTACCGCTGGGCAGAGCAGGCAGATCATCTGGGATGTGCTGCTGGAGCTGGGGCGGGAGGTCATTACGAACAGCCATATCAACAACATGGACATCACCATGATTAATGGTGCGAAAATCTATGTGCGTGGCGCTGACAGGCCAGATACCCTGCGTGGTGTGTCACTGACCTATGCCGTGCTGGACGAGGTAGCGGATATTAAGCCCGAAGCCTGGGAGCAGGTCATCAGGGCGAGTTTGTCAGATAAAAAGGGCCGTGCCATCTTCATTGGTACGCCCAAGGGCAGGAATTGGTTCCATGACCTATGGAAGCTGGGGCAGACCGAGGAGGATAATGATTGGAAGTCCTGGCACTTTACCACTCGGGACAACCCGCTGATTGACCCTGACGAGATTGAGAGCGCAAAAAAGACCCTCAGCAGCTTTGCGTTTAAGCAGGAGTACCTAGCAAGTTTTGACAATGCCGGGTCCAATGTGTTTAAAGAGGAATGGCTGAAGTACGGCGAGGAGCCAGAGCATGGCAGCTACTTTGTGGCGGTTGACCTGGCCGGGTTCGAGGAAGTGGCGCGACAGGCGGCTAACGCTAAGAAGCGGTTAGACGAAAGCGCCATTGCCGTGGTGAAGGTCACTGACGATGGGAAATGGTTTGTCAAAGAGATTGAGCATGGTCGGTGGGACATTCGGGAGACTGCCGCTAAGATACTGATGAAGATGCGGGACTATCGGCCACTGAGCATTGGGGTTGAGCGTGGTGCGTTAAAGAACGCTGTGCTGCCGTACTTGAGTGACTTGATGCGGAAGAATAATGTGTACAGCCACATTGTGGATTTGACGCATGGGAATAGGAAAAAGGCTGACAGGATAATCTGGTCACTACAGGGTAGGTTTGAGCATGGTAGGATTGTGCTTAATTCCAAAGAGGATTGGGATTGGTTTACTGATCAACTGCTGATGTTCCCTGCCCAGGGGGTGCATGATGATGGCCCTGATGCTTTGAGCTATATTGATCAGTTGGCGGTGACCAGTTACTTTGAAGCGGCAGAGGATGCCGAGGAATGGGAACCGATGGACATCATTGCGGGGATTTAATATGGATCAAAACGAGTTTGATGAACCCTCGCAGGAGGACAAAGACCTAACTGCGTTTGTCACCGAGCATTGCGACCGCTGGCGCGACTACCGAAACGCTAATTTCCTTGAAAGTTACCTGGAATAC
>Ga0208974_1000963_pt1 | contig 11492 bp, 10 predicted proteins | sample GreLakmeER15MSRF_FD_187699 | JGI IMG/M metagenome (GOLD analysis project Ga0208974, IMG submission 187699) | Freshwater lentic microbial communities from great Laurentian Lakes, MI, USA - Great Lakes metaG ER15MSRF (SPAdes) | ecosystem: Environmental > Aquatic > Freshwater > Lake | place: Great...
TCCGAAACAAAGATACTATTTAGAGATAAAAGTATTCAGAAGTGCAGTCGCTGCTTTTCCAATAAGTACTTATTCTATACCATACGACATTATGACTGATGGTATAAATTCTGCACCATTTGCACCGGGTACAACGACACTTTTCAGTTTAAACAATAGTTATATTATTCCAGTCAGCAATGTATTAGCAGGAGAGCAATTAACTTTTGAGATAGGATTAAGAATTGAAAACTCTAACACTTCTTTGCATTGGGTGGATTCCGCAGTAGTAGATGCTATAATGACTCCTCAACTCAACTACACGTCTTTAAAATTAAGTGCTAATATCTCATCTAATACTTTGTCAGTAGGCACTCTTTTAAATATGAATCAATTTGTACCTGATAAGATTAAACAAAAAGATTTTGTCAAGTCAATATTTCAGATGTTTAATTTATATGTTGAGATAGATACGAATAACGCAAATACTTTAATACTAAAAACTAGAGATGACTTCTATGATAGTGGTATAGAAAAAGATTGGACTTACAAACTAGCGAAAGATAAAGAACAAGTGTTAAACTTCTTGCCAGAACTAGCATCAAAGAAACTTATACTTACATACAAGCAAGATAAAGATACACCTAACGTAACTTACTACGATACTACAAGAGAAGTGTACGGTCAAGTGGAATATGTCTTTGATAACGAGTATGTAAAAGGAATAGATACAAAAGAATTAATATTCTCACCTTCACCGATTGGTCAAACAATATTTGGTGCTTATGTTCCTATCGTAGCAGGTAGTTCACCTAAGACTAATCTTCGTATATTATACGATGGTGGAATGAAATCGTGTAGTCAATATACAATTATAGATTCAGGTTCTGCAGGTTTGTACGGTATCTTAGAATACCCTTTGATGCATCACTATGACGATGCGTTGAATCCTACGTTAGACATAAACTTTGCTTTGTGCGATTTTATGTTCTACGATAACTACACACCGACAGATAACAATCTTTATAATTCATATTGGAGACGTACAATAAGCCAAATCAATACTGGAAAGATGTTGATAGCTTGCTTCAATTTGAAAGAAGATGACATTCAGAAGTTAAAATTGAATGACAAGATTAGAATAGATAATTCTTGGTGGTCAATAAACAAGATAATAGACTACGATGCTAATAATAAGCAACTGACAAAAGTTGAATTATTAAGTACAGATAGTGAGATAGATTTCGCACCATTTATAACGAAGAAACCAATTAAACCACACGGTGGATTTAGTGCAGTTTACACAGAAGTAAATCAAACAATCACAGACAATAGCAATACTGTAGGAATAGGAGCAGATGTAATTATTAAAGGCAAGAATAACATTGTAATGCCTAACGTGAAGGCTATAATTGAAGGAGATAATTTTGTTGTAAGTGAAGATGGAATATATAAAGGTACAAATGGTATAAATGTAAATGGTGAGAATTTTGCTAATGCTGATTTAACTTTTAACGACAATCGTAATCATTCAACAAATGGTTTTGAATTAGGAATTACTACAGATGGTGGTAACTATAATGAAGGTTGGATATATCTTGACACGAATGAATCAAGCATTGGTTATGGAGCAAATCAAGTATTTATTGTTGATAGTACAAAAGCTAAAATCATTGCAAACGGAAAAGACCACATTGAGTGCGATAGTTTAACAACTAGACTTCAGCAGTCTGTTTCATATTCTGTTTATACAACGAATGTTAACTACACAATAACTGATTCAAATTATATTATAGATTGTTCAAATACTATAACTGTTACTTTACCTACTGCAGTAGGTCGAAGTGGTGTAACATACACAATAAAAAATAGTGGTATAGGAGTAATCACATTAGATGCCAGTGGAACAGAAACAATAGACGGTGCGTTGACTTTGACTTTATCCACAAAAGTTTGCTACACAGTTGCAAGTGATGGTGCTAATTGGATAATCTTAAGTACATTCTAATCATTTAAAACACAACTTCAATAATCACCATTATATAATATGGCAGCATCACCGATTGAGATTCCTATTAAACTAAATGGCTTAGCAGCTATTAAAGCAGAACTTCGTGAGTTGAAAGGGGAACTTGCTAATGCAACAGACCCTAAACAGATGCAGGAACTTGCTATGAGAGCAGGTGAACTGAAAGACCAACTTGCAGATGCTAATGAACAAGTAGCAGTATTCGCTTCAGGCAGTAAGTTTGAGCAGGTGTCCAATTCATTCGGTAGTATGAAAGATTCTTTGATGTCATTAGACTTTGAAGAAGCAGCAGGAAAAGCGAAGATGTTCCAACAAACATTAGGAAGTATCTCACCTGCAACTATTGGTAATAGCATTAAAGGTTTAGTTTCAGTTGTCGGTAGTTTATCTAAAGCCTTCATTCAGTTTGGTATTTCATTATTAGCAAATCCTATCTTTTTATTAGTTGCTGCGATTGTAGCCATTGTCGCAGTCATTGCTTTAGTGATGAATAAACTTGGAATCTTAAAGCCTATTCTTAATGCAGTAGGTAAAGTATTCGGTTGGATTGGTGATGCTATTGATATGGTTGTTCAAGCATTCAAAGATTTGTGCGATTGGTTAGGCTTATCTAATAACGCAGCAGAAGATGCAGCAGATGCACAAGCAGCAGCAGCCGAGAAAACTGCAGCAGCATACGAAGAAAAGAGTGCAGCAGTAGTAGCAGGTTTCGATAGAGAAATCGAGATGGCTAAACTTGATGGTCAGAATACTGTTTATATGGAAAAGCAAAAACAGTACTGGCTTTTAAAAACTGCTGCTGCAAGACTAGAAGCAATTAAACAAAAAATGATTGCTGCAAGATTGAGTGGTGATTTAGATGAAGAAGAGATTTTAGCTTTAAGAAAATCATATAACGAGCAAAGAGAAGTAGTCAAAGATTCTATGCATCAGATAGAAGTGATTGATAAGACTGAAGCTAATCGTAAAAAGGAAGATGCTAAAAAACAATCAGATGAAAGTTCTAAAAATGCTAAATCTAATGCAGATAAACAAAAAGAAATTAATGCTAAAAAGATTGAAGCAGAAAAGAAATACCAAGCAGATAGATTAGCAGCTGCTCGAATGTATCAGGACTTGGACATTCAGTTAATGGATGAAGGAGTTCAAAAAGAATTGAAAGTATCTCAGATTGCTTACAATAGATTAATTGAAGATACACAAGCTAAGGTTGCTAAAACGAAACAAGAACAAGAAGAAAAGTTAAAGCTAATTGAGATGTATGGTCTTTTAGCAGGAGACGCAAGAGATAAGATAAATCAAAAAGAAGCTGAAAAAGAAAAAGAAAAGAATGCAGCAATAGCAGCTAAACAATTAGAGCAGCAGGATTTACTTTGGGCAATGAAAGAAGCAGCAAATCAAACTGCTAAAGAAAAAGAAGTAGCTGATTTATTAACAAAAAGTGAAGCAGATTTATTAGCATTAGGAAGTTCTGCTGAAGCTGAATTATTTGTAGCTGAAGAAACTAAAAAGAAACTCGCTGAGATTGATAAAAAATACGCAGATATTGCAATAGCTGAACAACGCAAAGTTACAGATGATAAGTTAGCTATAGCCAAAGAGTTTACAGATTCAGTAAATGGCTTAGCACAAAATATTTTTGCGGTCACTAATAGCTTAGGTAATCAAGATGTAAAAGCACAAGAAGCAAGAGCAAAAAGACAGTTTAATATTAATAAAGCAATATCAATAGCATCTGCAACAGTTGAAGGAATACGTTCTACAATCGCAGCATTTAGAAATGGTATGTCAAATCCTATACCATTATTAGGACCTGCAACAGGTGCTATCTATGCAGCAGGAGCAGGAATATTCGCAGCAGCAAACGTAGCAAAAATTGCATCTACTAAATATGGTGGTGGAGGAGGTGGAGGACCAGTAGCACCACCTGCTATGAATGCACCAACTGATACATCTTCTACTTCTACACAAGCAGCTACTCCTTCAGTTAATCTATTCGGTGCTAATAACAACGGTAATACCTTTGGTGCAAACGGACAACAACAAGGTGGTCAAATGGTAGTCAAGGCAGTAGTAGTAGAATCTGATGTTACTTCTATGCAAAACAAGATGAGTAAAATACAACAATCGGCAACGTTATGACAAGCTATAAATCACTATTAAATAAAATAGAAGCATTCTGCAATGCTCACCTACAAATCAAAAAGTACGGAGGAGAATTCAGAGAGCAGATGCCTAACTTCGCTACAATAGATGAGAAGTATCCAGTTGTATTTGTTACACCAACAAGTGATACAGAGAATCTAAACACGAATCAATTCACAGTAGATATATATTGCGTTGATTTAATACAAGCAGATAGAGCAAATCTTAATAATATTATTTCTGATTGTCAGTTGATATTAAAAGATATGTATGTATATTATACTAATGATAACGACATTGAATTAGATGTTGTTGGAAGTGCAAGTATGTCACCATTAAACAATCTTGATTTAGATTATGTTGCAGGTTGGGTAATGAGTATTACATTTGAAGTAGCAAGTTATGGTAGTTGTGCTATTCCAATGAATCCAATTTCACCTAATCCTCCTATTGTTTGTGAAGATGCAACGGTAACAAATAGTGATGGTACATATTTAACAACAGTTGCAAGTGGTGGTTTATTGATTTTACCTGATACTACTTATAACTTTATAGTAAACGGAGTAACAACAAGTGTAACAATACCAAGTTTAAAAGATGAAACATTCAATATAGTATGGCAATAAATATAAATATACCAATAGAAGATGCTGTTACAGATGGCAGTTTAAATCCTGTAACAAGCAACGCAGTATTCGATGCTTTAGCAGCTTTACCTTCAGGTACAGTAACTTCGGTAGGCTTAACAATGCCGAGCGCATTTACAGTCGCAAATAGTCCAATTACATCGAGCGGAGATATTGCGGTAACGGGTGCGGGTGTAGCAAGTCAATATGTTAGAGGTGATGGCTCTTTGGCTAACTTTCCAACTTCAAGCGGAGGTGGTGCATCTGTTAGCTACTATCTAAATGGCTCAGTTGCTCAAGGTACATTTGGAGGTGTAGCTATGAAAGAAATGAATAAAGTTCCAGTCATCGGTGCGGGAGCAGATTTTACTATTGCAACTAATGGTTACATTCAATCATTTATTACAGATGCCAACGACCCTAATCAATTAGAGATTCCTGCGGGAAATTGGAACTTTGAAACATATTTTTCTGCTTCATCTAGTGGTGGGAATCCATCGTTTTATATTGAACTTTATAAATGGGATGGTGCTACCTTAACTTTAATTGCATCAAACTCAACTAATCCTGAAATCATAACGGGCGGAACAGTAACGGATTTGTATATTAGTGCTTTAGCAGTATCACAAACTACTTTGGCATTAACTGATAGATTAGCTATTCGTATATATGTAAACAATAGCGGTAGAACAATAAGGCTACATACGGAAAATAGTCATCTAAACCAAGTTATAACAACTTTTTCAACGGGGTTAACATCATTAAATGGAATTACTGCGCAAGTTCAAAACTTAGCAACGGGAACAACTGGAAGTGATTTTGCTATTAACTCAACGGGAAGTACACATACATTCAATTTACCAACTGCTTCAGCTGCGAATAGGGGTGCTTTGAGTAGTGCTGATTGGTCAACGTTTAACGGTAAACAACCTACTCTAGTAAGTGCAACAAACATCAAAACTGTAAACGGTAATAGTTTACTTGGTAGTGGTGATTTGGTAATTAGTGGTGGTGGTGGTTTAACTATTGGTACTTCTGCTATCACTTCAGGAACGGTAGGAAGGATATTGTTTGATGGAACTGGTAGTGTAGTTCAAGAAGATTCTAATTTATTTTGGGATAACACAAATAAACGACTTGGAATTGGAGCGACTCCTTCAACAACTGTAAGGTTAGACGTAAGGGCTCAAGGTGCGTTATCAACTGACATAGCTTTTAGAGTTAGGAATTCAGCAGATACGAAAAATCTCATAACAATTAGAGGAGACAAAACTATTGAATTGATAGCTGATACACCTGCAACAAATGGAGGTATTTCTATTACGTCAAGTGCTTATAACGAACCGATTATAAATATGTATGATAGTTTCGGAAGTAAAAAATTAATCATAGATACTTCGAACGCATTAATAAATTTAGGCGGAAATGGAAATATCAAAATTGGCTCATTAACAACTACAAATAATTATTTAGGATTAGTAACACCTACAACTAGTAATAGATTTCTTAAGCTTGTGGATAATTTTGCTAATGAATATTTGTCTTTGGGCGGTAATACCTACGATGGAACGGGTGGTGTTTCATTAACGCTTAAAACGACTACAAATACGGGAGCTACTTTTGTAACATTCTCAAAATCAGACAACACAAATAAAGTTGTAATAACAGACCAAGCCAATGTAGGAATTGGACAAGCAACATTCGGCACATCGTCAAAGTTTGTTTTAGCAATTGCAAATGGAACGGTTCCAACAACTTCACCAGCTGGTTGTGGGCAAATATACGTTGAGGGCGGTGCTTTGAAATATAGAGGAAGTTCGGGAACAATTACAGTTTTAGGAGTAGCATAATTTAATTAACTTTACAAATAAAAATATGGCAATTTTAATAAAATCAAACAAAGAAAAAAGTATCACAATTTTAGGTACTGAGTTAACATTAACTAGCATCTATGCACGACTTGAATTCGCAGCAAGAGCAGATGGAAAAACGTTAGAAATTGCAGTAGCTACATACGCAAGTCAAGCAACGTTTGAAAGTAATCAACCTATCTTCACAGACGTTCAACAAGGTAGTTTCACAGTTGAGATATTACCTACTGAAATGCAAGACTTGAAATCGGCTGACAAGTATGCTAGTTTGGCTTATGAGCAGTTAGGTTATTCAACTGAGATATTGTAATTTAGCAGTATGCCAACATACAAAGTAAAATACGCAACGAGGAATAAACTAGCAAGAGCTTTGCAGATGGAAGTCAAAAAACTTGGCTTAATAGATACTGGCTCTTTGTACGATAGTATTAGAATTTCTGCGATGCAATCAGATAACTTTAATAATATTACTATTACTGTAAATGCTTTGTATTACTTTTTCTTTTTAGACAAAGGAACAATTTATATTGCTCCTCAAAAAATTATACAGAAGTGGTTAGCAAGTTCAGAAGTTCAAGCAATCACTTCAGAGATTATGCAAGACTTTATAAGATGGCAATTTGAAGTATATCCACTTTTGGAGATGGCTAGGATTCTAAACAATCCAAAAATGTTTTTAGAGTTCAATTGGATAGACGAAGAAGAATTACCTTATAGTTTGCCTGAGTCTTCTACTTTACTTTAAATCTCTAGTTCTTTTTTCATTCCTAACATATTAAAAGCGAATACTAGATTCAACTCCAGTACGTCTTTTATTTTAGTAACATCTTCGTTTGCTAAATTATACAACGTATGCTCCCAAGACCATCTATTAATCTTATCTTCTTGTTCTTGTTCTTTGACATCTTCTTCATCTAGTTCTTCAGCTAGTTCATCTTCGTCAAAGATTGGATTAAATAGATTTTCATATACTTTTAAGAAGTTATCACGATACTTCATATACTCAGAACAAATTCCATAGACTGATGTAATAGGCAAATCGTTAAACTGTTCTTTGCGTTTTTCTATGTTGAATGAATAATCTTCATAAATCAATTCTTCCCATTCGCTTAGTTTAGTTTTACGATACAAAACTGAACTAATATAAGTCAAATGCTTCACATAGTCATTAGCGAAGTAGTATTCTAAATCTATGAACTCGCCAAGTTTCAAATTATCTAAACCAATATAAACAAAATTGTTTACTTTATTCTTAAAGATGTTAGTTGGTTGCTTTTTTATGAATGTAATTTGCTTAACTATCTTTGCCAGTTCGTCAATATCTAAATCGTCAAAATCATCTACATCAATATCTGTTAAAATAGATAGACATTCTATTTCATAACTAAACAAAGAATCAAAGTCACTAGTATTTAATGACCTTAACTCAATGAATTGTTCTACAGTTATATCATTCCACGATTTCGGCAGCTTCAACTTGCATATTTTTAGCAGTAGTACCTAACTTTTGACCAATATACACCATAAAAGGAATAGCAATATTTGCTTTTTGTTCTTTAAACATCTTCGACTTCAATGCAAGATGTGAATCACCGTAATGCTCAGCTTTAGTTAAGTCAGTTCTCTTAAAGATAATAGCTAGAACTTTAGAAACATAATTCTCAGGACTTGTAGATACTGCTTTTTCAATCATTTTTAAATCACGCACATTCAATTTAAACTCATCTTCATAAGATTGGTAAGTATAACCATCAACTTCAATTGATTTTAAAAACTTTGTGTCAGGCTTTTTCTTAGTATCAGAAAATTTCTTTACAATTTCTGTAAACTTATCAAAGTCTAAATCATACACTTCATCTTCATCTGCTCCTAAGTCAATAAATATCTTTGCCCACTTTTCAAACTGGTCTAGTTCTTTATTGTTAATAGTTGTACTAAGTTGCTCAAACTGTTCAATAGTCAACTCAGTAACTTCATTGTTAATCTTCTTTGTTCCGATTTTTATCATAACGTTTTTTTTAGCAAATATACAAAAATATAACAAAAAAAAGTATATGCCATTATAATGTATGGCGAATGACATTCCTATTTTTAAAGTGACTATTGACGAAGAATATTCTGATGGTGAAGTACTAGGAATTGAACAGGTCGCTTTCACTTCTAAACCTGCTATCTTAGTCAAAGGTATGGCTTTTAATAGCCACACTAAAGTAATGCAGTTTGCTGATGAGCCAAAGATGAGAATTGTAGCACCTGCTATGATTCCAATGGATATTTATAGAAACGATGAAGAAGGAGAATATTACGTTCAATTTTCTGAGCAAGAGATTGAAACGATATACTCTGATTTTATGCAGAATCTAAACAATAAAAACTTATTCAACTTAGAACACGATGCAGGGCAAACAGTACCAGCATATATTTTAGAAAGTTGGATAGTTGAGAATCCTAAATCCGATAAAGCATTTAGTTCGTATGGTATTGAAGTGCCTAAAGGAACGTTAATGTTAACTGCTCAAATAACAGACAAAGAGTATTACAATAAACTTGTTGAAAGTGAGCAGTTAGGATTCTCAATCGAAGGATTCTTAGGATTGAAATTAAATAGTAATCAAATAATAAATAATAGTATGAATTTACCTGACGGAGAACATCTGATTGAAGGCAAAATCTACGTTGTAAAAGACGGAGAAGTTGTTGAAGTGAAAGATGCACCTGCAACTGAAGTAGAAGCTGAAGAAGTAGTTGAAGAAGAGGTGGTAATGGCTGAAGAAGTAGTAGAAGAAGAAGTAGTTGTCGAAGAAGAAGAAATGTCTGTCGATGCAACTGCTGATGCTGAAGCTATCCTAGCAATCGTTATGCCTACAATCGATGAAAAATACAACGAACTAATTCAACTTATTGCAGAAGTGAAAGCAATGATTCCAACGCTTGAAGAAGAAGCGATTACGGATGTTACCGAGCAAAAATTAACTGCTCACGAAAAATTAATGAAGTTTAACCAATTTAATAAAGACTAAAAAAATGTCAAGAAACTTAAAATTCAATTTAGATATTGAAACAAACGCACTTTTATGTGCTAATCCTAACGAGTTCTATTCTCGTGCGTATATCACAGAAGATATTGTAGACAACTACAGAACTTTGCCTGGTATTAAATCAGCTACAAAATTAGCTAATGTTGCTTTTGGCTCTATCCTACAATCAAGTACTTGTGCATTCTCTGCACCTACCGATTCATTGGATGCAATCGATATTGACGTATGTGCATTATCTGCTATGGCTCAAATCTGTCAGTTTGATTTAGAGCAGTCATTCCTTTCTTTGCAAATGGCTGCAGGTTCTAACGGAAGTTTTGAAGTTGCTTCTTTTATGTCTTACTACTGGGAAACTATGAGTATGCAAATTGGCGAAGATGTTGAGTTGTTAAGATGGCAAGGTGACACAGATTCTGTAGATGCATTGCTTTCTCTATGCGATGGATATCTTAAGAGATTGTTAGCTGATGCTGCAGTAGTTGATGTTGCTAATGTATCTATTGATGCAACAAACGTTATTGCACAATTAACTGCTATCTTGAATGCTGCTCCTGCTACTATTAAACGTAAGAAAGCTGACTTAAGATTTTATGTTTCTTCTAACATTGCTACTGCTTATGAATTAGCTGCTGCACAAGGTAACACACAGACATTCGTTACTATTCCTTTAGCTTTGACTTTCTTAGGAATTAAGATGGTAGTTGCTGAAGGTCTTCCTAACAATACTGCAGTTCTTACTTTGAAGAACAACTTGATTTATGCATTCGATTCTGAAGCTGATGCTAAAGCATTGAGAGCAGTAAACTTGAATGATACAGTTGCTGAGCCTTACTTGAGAACTCGTGCTAACTTGAAGGTAGGATTCTGGTATACTAACCCAACAGAAATCGTTCTTTATTCTTAAGAACTAGTTTTATTAATTAACTAAAAAGGGTGGGTGGATTCGCCTACCCTTTTTTAATACATAAAAAATTATGCCAATTTGTAACACAATAACGACAATAACCAAAGGATGCGACAATAATATCGGTGGCATCCAAACAATTTATATCAACGACCAAAGCGAAGTAACTTCAGTAACTGTAGACGATGCTAACTGGGAAGTAACTGCTATAACTCATGGAGACCCTTTCATTCCTTTTGAGTTCAAACGTAACACAGGAATGTACACAGAAGACCAAGCTAATGATTTAATCAATGGCTCTTCATTCGTAACTGCAACTATCACTTTAATGTTTCACCGTAGAGAAGCAGCGAAATCTCGTTCTATCAAAATCTTAGGAGAAGGACAAAGAGACTTAGCAGTAATCGTTTTAGATGCTAACGGTAAGTATTGGTATTTTCCAACTGCACAAGTTACTGCAGTAGCTGAAGGCTCAGGAACTGCGAAAGCTGATGGTTCAAAATACAGTCTTACTATGGTTGCTGAGAATGAAACTTTAGCATACGAAGTTGACCCTGCTATCATTGCAGGTTTGCTAGTTTAATAGTAAACTTTGCTATCCCTACCCTCACTATATTAGTGGGGGTTTTTTGTTTTATAACAAATGCTAATTAATAACCATTATAATATATGATATACTTTGAACAAGATTCTGTAAATACTTTTGTACTCACTTTGACTGAGACTTCGACTATTACGAATCCTTATTATCTATTTGTTTTCCAAAATGAATTTAACAAAGATTCACAAGGCTTTCAATGGATGGGTACAGATACATCAGCTTATATTGAAAGATACAATTTATTCCAATTAGAAGAAGGTGTAGATGCCACTTTTGTAATTGGGCAATATACATATACT
>Ga0208974_1000964_pt1 | contig 11486 bp, 8 predicted proteins | sample GreLakmeER15MSRF_FD_187699 | JGI IMG/M metagenome (GOLD analysis project Ga0208974, IMG submission 187699) | Freshwater lentic microbial communities from great Laurentian Lakes, MI, USA - Great Lakes metaG ER15MSRF (SPAdes) | ecosystem: Environmental > Aquatic > Freshwater > Lake | place: Great...
AATTAGACGCTCTGGTTTTGACGGTTTCTATCTTATGGAAACACTTCCTGAATACAACGATAACAACGAGCCTACAGGCAATAGTATCACTTCAAAAAATCTTGCCGTCTATAACCCTAATCAAATCAAGGGTGTATTCAACGAGTTTGCACCGGGAACAGCAGAGTCGGAAGAATTCTCTCGTGCAAAAGCACTTGAAGTCATACCAAAAGATATGATTTCATTTTCTACGCTTTCCCTTTTATATGACAAACCAAATGTAAAGGCTGGATCTAGAACTCTTCTTAAAACTGGTGCATTTCTTAGATCTTTGCACGATGCGGCATTTGGTGAGAATATTAATTTACAGGCTAGAACACCTGCAAATAAAGAGAAAATTGCAAAATTTATAGTTGCAGAAGCATTGGCAGCTTTGTCAGTAGATAGTAATGCAATTGGCTGGTACGATAGGAAACTTAAAGCAGCTAAGAGGTTGATGGCTTTAATTGAGCCTGAAATCTTAACCAATAAAACATTGGAAGCTGCCTTTGATACAGCATTGGCTATTACATCAAATGGACAAGCGGTATTAAAAAATTATCAAGATGCACTTGCTCAGTATCGTGCGTTTAAACAAACAGGAAAATTTCCTATTATTGGATTTGGTGATGCCAAGTCAGCAATGGAAACTGCCTTTGAGGTATGTAATAATTTAATTGATAGATATGGTATGGAGAGGCTTACTAGCTTCTTAAATACTGAATTTACAGTCAGACAACTTCAAGATCTTGGTTTCAATGCAAGTTCTGATGAGCTTCCTAATTCAAAGGTGTTTGGATCGTTTATCTTTGGACCTAAGATTGGTCAGGGTTTCTATCAAAATCTTCGTGGAAACTTCGATCCATTAACAATGGACCGTTGGTTCATGCGCTTCTGGAATAGAATTGTTGGTGCTCCATTCTCCATACCATCTGCCGCAGCCCCGCGCCGAGCAAAAATCAAATCTATGTTGAGTGATCTTTCTGAACTTGATAGAAGTTTGATTGATAGCTTGTCTATGAATGCAGAAGTAGAGGCATATTCAACATTAAAGAGTATTAATATTAATGAGGACGAAGATCTTTTTGACAATATAATTATGTCTTTGGCAAAAAGATATCAAAGCTACTACGCAAGAATGTTGAAACAGGGTGGTAAGCCATTCAAAAGCCCATTGATGCAAATGGTTGGGACGCACTTTAAACAATTGAAGGGTTCGTTACAAGAACAACCTCGTGGACCACAAGAGCGTCAATGGATTCGAGAAGTTGCAGAGGAAGCAAGGAAAACCCTTGTAGCAGAAGGTGTGGATATCAACACTGCTGACCTACAAGCTCTTGTGTGGTATCCAGAAAAGAACTTGTGGACCGATAAACTTGGTGTTAAAAAGGGTCAAGGTGAAGATATTGACTATTCAGATGCGGCAGAAATTGTTGCAAAGTTAGAAGGAATTGACGATGAAGTTATCCAAGAAACCCGCGCCACTTTTGACGGAGGATCAGTTGACTCCTCTGGAGACAATGTCGAAAGAGCAGATTCAGAACTTCGTGGAAAATCTGTCAGCAGTTATGGGCGAGGACTCTCAGACAAAGAAAAAACCAAGTTCATTAGACAGGAATTCAACAGAGAACTACAGAGACTCTCTGATGGAAAATATTCTGAAAACAACGGGGCTTTCAGAAGAAAACGCCAGACTGGCGATAGGTGGCCTGTAACTGGAAACAAAACACTGAACCTCTTCAAACTTGGTATAGCTGAAAAGAACAAGTTTGAAAGGTTTGGTTTTTCTAGCCAAAACATTTATGAACTAGACCCTAAAGTAGATGCAAAGACCTTCCTTGAAAAAGTTACTAATGCAGCTAATAATTCTAAATATGGAAAATCAGTTACACTTCAGTCACTAGAAGATCTTTCTTCTATGAGATTATTTATATCTGAAGATGGTAACTATGGGTTTGCTATCAACGGACAAGATATTGTAAGTGTATTTGCTGATCCAGATACCACAAACAGTGCTTCCATCGGTATTATGGAACTTGCTAAACAGGTAGGCGGTAGAAAGTTAGATGCGTTTGATACCGTTCTACCTAGTCTTTATGCATCTTCTGGGTTTGTTCCAGTTGCAAGAATTCCTTTTGATGACAATCAAGCACCAGATGGATGGCTTGATGATAATGGAAATCCAGAAAAAATATGGCAAGACTTTACTGGTAGATCTATATCAGATTCAAAATTAGCTAAAGGAAGACCTGACCTTGTATTCATGGCCTATGATCCTAATAATACTAAATTAGAATATAATCCAGATGATGCAATTGCCGTTTCAGGATACGAAGATGGTATGGCTGTTCAAAAAAGTTTCTTAAGGTCTATAGATGAAGAGCAATTCTCTCGTGCTAAAAAACCATCTAAGATTGTAGAAGAAGCAAAAGCATTTGCCTCAGAGGCACACGCAAATGTTGGGCAGTTACGCAAGTATACTAACGATCCTTATATTGTCCATCCTGCTGAAACAGTGCAAATTCTCAGTACAGTTCCGCATACAGATGCTATGTTGGCTGCTGCTTGGCTGCACGATGTTGTTGAAGACACGGACGTTACAATAGAAACTGTTCGTGAAAAGTTTGGTAATAAGATTGCTGATTTAGTTGGTTGGTTAACTGACGTTAGTAGACCAGAACAGGGCAATCGGGCTGTTAGAAAAGCTATTGACAGAGAACATTCTGCTGCTGCTCCTGCTGAAGCACAGACCATAAAGTTGGCAGACTTAATCTCTAACACTCGCAGTATTGTAGAGTACGATAAAAAGTTTGCCAAGGTTTTCTTAGAAGAAAAGAGGTTATTGCTAGACGTTATGACCAAGGGCGATGCCACATTGATGGCAGAAGCTAAAAAGAATTTGGCTCCTTCTGATGAACAGTTCTCTCGTGCTGCTGTTGTTGATGCTAAAAGTGTTTCAGATTTTGTTGAAAAAAACATAGTATCTGATAACCCTGCTACATCGCGTCCCAAAAGTGGTGGGATTGAATGGCTTCAGAACAAAATTGAAGTTGCCGAAAAGGCCATGTCGCGGTATGATAGTGAAACCGCCGCAGGAAAAGGTTTAAGTGGAGCTACAACCGCGTGGACTCCTACAGAAATGGACATTCCTCTTAATATATTGAATAATGTTAAAGGCGGGTGGAATGAAGAACCTGTGCCGGGCGATGCAAGATATGACCGACTATTTAAAAAGGTTCAAGAAGAAGGTTGGAATCCTGATGCAATTCATATATCGGTTAATCATTTAGGAGTTCCTTATATTACTCATGGTAATACAAGAAGAAAAATTGCCAATGATCTTGGAAAATCAGTTATTCCCGCAACTATAAGTTGGTTTAATGGTGCTGAAAATGTTTCCGGAGAGTGGAGTGCTGACGGCTTTGCAAAACAAATTCTGTCTTCTTCACCTGCATCAGAACAGTTCTCTCGTGCTGAAGGCAGAGACTTTGTAAATAAAGACGTTCCTATTGCTCCCGGAAAAGCTCCAATACCGGAGGGGCATGTCAGGCTTTACCATCAAACAAATGCAAGTAATATCTCAAAAATCTTAAAAGAAGGATTAACCTTTAAGAATGCCAAAGGGTATGAGGGACCAAAAGCTATTTATGCTGGTGAAACAGGTTTTTACGGGAAACCAGAAGATGTTCCTACTATTGAATTTTCAGTTCCAAAAGAAAGATGGACTAATCCTCCGTTTGTCCGTGGAGATGTTGAACCAACAGACATCATTGCCGCGCATTTGCCGTGGCACCAAACAGCACGTTACATAGAAGAAGACCCACAACTTTTACAAGAAGTGCTTCAGGGAGTACATGATGAGGGACTCTATGGCACTGACTCAAACGAAGAGAAGGCTGTTAAAGCCATAAAAAAGAAGTATGCGGCTGAGTCGGAACAGTTCTCTCGTGCAAATCAACAACAGAAGGATATCCTTAAAAGGATGATGGCTCCACCTACTAATGATGGCATCGTGTCGAAGTTTGCGTCAGAAGTATATGTAAAAGATGGTAGCCTTGGTAGTGGTCTTGGTGGACTAAAGGTTAGGTTCATTCAGGGTCTGTTTGATTATCTAGCACCACTGAAACTAATCGCTCCAAACTCATATAAGAAGTTCCGTATTGCCAACAACTCAGCAAGTATTGCTCTGAGTGTTATAGCTAACGGTCCTATTGAGCGTTTCAAGGGTGGCTACAGGACTATTCCCGGTGCAAAGTCTCTCACTGCTATTATTGAGGGTATTGGTAAAAAGTACGGCCCAGAGGGTGTTCATCTCTGGACTGGTTATATGGCTGCTAAAAGGTCAAAGCGTCTTATCCTCGAAGGAAGAGAGTCGTTGATGACACAGGCAGACATTGATGAGATGCTCAAACTTTCTAATCAATATCCTGAATTCGAGACAGCACGAAAAGAATGGATAGAGTTCAATGACAAAAATGTTGACTTTGCTCGTGCGAATGGAACTCTTACTGCAAGAGAAGCAGCTTCTTGGAAGGCAAATGGTGATTACATTCCTTTCTATCGTGCTCTTGATGATGACGGTGGTCTTGTCGCTCCGGGTGTAGGAACACTTGCAAGGCAGTCGGATGTATCTAAGAAACTCAAGGGCAGTGATAAGCAGTTAGGTAATATTCTTGAGAACATGATTCTCAATACTGATCTTCTTATCAGGAAGGCTATTCGTAACGATGCTCTACGTTCTCTTGAGCGTGAGGCTGCAGGAACTGGTGCTCTTCAGAAGATCTCAGGTGTAACGCCAACGTCAGTACTGACAACAGGCAAGAGCATCGCTGATGAAATTGCTGATCATCTTTCCAAGGTGATGGGTATCGATAGGACAGATCCAGCTTTTGACGTAATCGTTCAGCCTATCATTGACGCGACAGATATGTCTGACGCTGGTTTGATCTCATTGTTTGGTTTCAGGCCGAATATGGACAAGGACGTGATGGTTGTTCGTGGACCTTCAGGTATTCCGGGCGACACAAGCACGAAGAGATATTACAAGATTAAAGATCCGTTGCTTGTCACTGCTCTGACGTTTGTTCCACCTACTAACCTTGGCTTCATGCGTCTTCTGACAGCACCAAAGACATTGTTTACTCGTGCAATTACAATGGCTCCACCGTTCATGGCGGCTAACTTGTTCAGAGATACGCTTCAGGCACGTGTTCTTTCTAACGCGAAGACAATCCCATTCTTTGACACGACGAAGGGTCTGTACGCCTCTCTCAGGAACACTCAGGGAGCTAAAGATCTTCAGGCTGGTGGTGGTTCTACAACAAACAACTACGACTCGTCGAGTTTAAACAGATACAAGAAGTTGACTGGATCGAAGTCTAATCCATTCATGGTTGTGCTTGGCAATGCTTGGGGTGCTTTGGAAGCTATTGGTAACGCAACAGAAGTTGCAAACCGAATTGCTATTCGCGAAGCAAAGCTTAAGTCTGGTGCATCTCTTGGTGACGCAAACTTTGAAGCACTTGACATCATGGACTTCTCGTTGCGTGGATCAAACGTAATCGTAAACTTCATGATTTCGACAGTGCCATTCCTTAATGCACGTCTGCAGGGTATGTATAAGCTGGGCCGTGCTGGTTTCAGCAAAGAGAACCGTGCCAACTTCCTACTCATGGGTTCAATGTTTGCACTGGCATCGCTTGGTCTTGCTGCAATGAACGAAGACGACGAACGTTATAAGAAAGAAACGAACGTATCAAAAGACAACTACATTCATATCTATCTTGACAAAATCCTGCCAAAGGAAGCTCTAATCGCCGCTGGTATCGATAAGTGGACTGAAGACTTCCATATTGCATTGCCAAAGCCGTTTGAAATCGGTGCAGTCTTCATGACCATTCCAGAGCGTATGTATGGCGTGTACAACGGAACGCAACAGGCAAAGGACTTGAGGGATTCTGTCTGGGGTATCGTTGGTACAACATTCAAGATGCATCCCGTGGAAATGATTCCGTACCCTGCTAAAATTGCAGCAGAGCAGATCATGAACGTTGATTTGTTCAGGAAGCAGGATATTGTCCCGGATTACAAGAGAGCACCGGGCTTTGAAGAGGCTGAGTATAAATACGACACCCCTGAAATACTCAAGGCTTTCTCTCAGGCTGTTAAAGACAACACGGGCGTTGGTATCTCGCCACTAAGGGCAGAGAAACTTATTCGTGACTTTGCTGGAACGTTTGGTGAGTATTTCATGATGGCTGGTGACATGGCTTACCGTGAAATGAATGGTATGCCACAGCCTATCAATAAGAGCCTTCTTGAAAGTGTGACTGGTCAGAGTCGATTTGTTAAGACAAACTCACCTGCATATACACAGCACGAACAAGACTTCTACAACCTACATAAGGACATCAAGAGCATCGTAAGGGTTCTTGATACCTTCGATAAGGAAAGCCCTGAAAAGGCAGAGAAGTTTGAAGAAGCTAATGGTGCATATCTTTCTATGGAAAAGAAAGCTAACAAGGTAAGTAAGCAACTTGCAGATCTACGCAGTGCAAAGGAACAGATCTACAGAGAAGGTGGTCCAAACGCAGAGGCAGAGATCAAAGAGATCAATGCAGAAGAAAATGAACTCACAAGGGATTTTATGATTGAATTCAGGGAAGTTGAGGCAGAGTACTAATGTCACTGTTTAAACGCTCTTGTGGAATCCACCAAGAGTCTTTGTTCCAGTAAGCTTCTGTCTTTGCGGCTTTGCCAGTGATCCAACCCTTGATCTCATAAAGAAGTTCATTGTGCGCGATGACGAGAATGTAGTTGTCTAATTCACTGTCTGGCTTACGTACAATCAGATGTGCTTTTGGATGAGCAGAACTACGCACTTGCATATCTGCCCCAAGGTCAGCTTCCTTACCAACGTTTACAGAAAATCCCCAATACTTACCAAGGTGTTTTGCTAACGCCATCTCGGCTGCAGCACCCTGAATATCTGTCTCCCAATAGGATGTTCTAACTGTGAACTTCTTGCTGTGAAGCCCACGATCAATTGACTCAATACGTCTATCAACCCCAACCATAGCCGCCTGTTTCAGTTCGAACTTTGTTAGATTAATAAACATCTGATACCCTTGTAAAAAAATGCGGAGAATAAGTGTTCTATTCTCCGCATTAAGTTTAAACCCATGAACAGCAGGATGTTCTAAAAAAGGAAAAACAGAACATCCTCAGAAAGGGATATCATCATCCATTGGTATTGTCACAGGTTGGCTAACGGTTTTGTTGGTAATGTCATAGAAGCTAATATCACCAATAACATATGTTTTGGGAGCGTCACGGAAGTTAATATTACCAGCAAGATATGCATTGCCATTCTTGTCTGCCTGAAGCCAAAGAGATATATTATTCTTTGGGTCTGACATCATGTTAGTAAACCCAGCTTCGATTGGGCCACTGTAGTGAGGAGCCTTCTCGTTGTCTGACTTGTATGGAAAGATTGCACCAATCTTTACATACACTTCGCTGACAGTCTTACCCTTGGCAGTGACTGCATCGACGATGACTGACTTAAGCTCAACACCGTTGATGTTGATACGACCAGCCTTTGTAACAATCTCCTGACCGCGTGGTTCAAAGAGAGCGATTTTGTTCGTGTTATCGTAGTTACTCATTTTTTCGACTCCAAACGTAGTTTAGTTGACTCTGCAGTTTTAGTGACGTGCTCGAAGAGTGACAAGTCTGCCTCACCAATCTTCATGATAGTTTCAGTGTTATCCCCAACAAGTCTTTCGTATGAAGGAGTGTCAGGGCATTTCTCTAGCTTCGAGATAAAGGACTTAGCCCACTCGTCATACTTCTTACCAGTAAGAGGAATTGTCCAAGATCCTGTCTTTGGTTTTGTCTGTTGTACAACAGGAGCCGGAACTGGTGCTACTGGTGCAGGTACATGTACAGGTGCAGGTTGTGGACGTGGAGCGTTAGGAACGGCTGATGCTGCATTTGCATCGTCATCCTCTGCGGCAACTCCCACGATAGCCATGATTGTGTACCTACGAGCGTAGGTCATAGCCGAGCCGTAAGACTGCGGGTCTGGCTTCATGGATATGATTGGATACAATCCAGATATGGACTGACCACTCTTATGCAACAATGCAGTACGTAGCAAAGTAACACCGTCAACATATTCAGTGGTCTGAACAATGGCTAGATCATTGTCAGCAAGTGGTCCACGAATAGAATCAAGTACTGACCCAAGGTCAGCGTACTTAGATTTAAAAAACGGATTAGCTTTGTCCTTCGATACGTTACTAAGTGTCGCCTGTGCTTTTGCCAGTGCTGCCGCGATTAAATCAATTTTAGGTATGTCTTCCATTATATGCTCCATATGTTACTTGCGATGTAGCGAGACTTCTCATCCCATCTAAACCCGTTAATGTCTCTGGGTGTGAAAAGCTCGAACAGTTCTTCCCAATCGTATCTAAGTGCCGTCTTAATAGATCTCACTGTAGACTTCAACCTATTCATTCCGGTTGTGTACTGATCTCCCGTGAGTGTGAACATGTCAAACTTCTTTGGTGTCGAGTAAACACACATGATCGGTTTGCCAGTCACGTACTGATAGAAAGACATCTGCTCAACGTGAGGCTCCTTCATAGAAGAAGGACATCTCCCAGTCGTCTTTAGATCAATGTCGTATCCCTCAAACTGAAAGTCGATGAATCCAAGGAATGGTACTCCTTCGATTTCACCAATAACTTCTTTTTGAAAGGTAGTGTATTTGCTTTCACCAAGTTCTTTCTTGATGTCAAAGCACGTAGATATGTAAGATGGAATGTCATTGTATTCTTTCAGATCATCTGGAAACATTGGCTCACCTCTTGCACGTATAAACGATCTACACGCAATTAAAGAAGTCTGCTCCATTGTCAGATTGAATCTCCACGACATCGCAAGTGCGTGTTCGACGGACAAGCCACGCTGTGCCGCCGCTCCACTTTTCGTTCTGTACTTGTAGTCAGGGTGATGTTTTAGAATCCATAAAGATGGTTCTTCGCGGTACAACTGAATGTCGGACACCGACCCGCGATAATCAAATAAGCTCATTTTACCTCCTGCGTTGTTAGGTTTTGTAGCACATATTTCTAATAAGGCAAACATAAAAATGATCTTGTTAGCCATCTGTTGCGGCTTATAAAAACAAGTGTTAGCGTCCACTGAATGTAAAATTCAGGAGAATTAAATTGGTTAATACATATGATGTTGGTCACCTTCGTAGACTACTTAAGAAGTATCGCACGAAGACTCTGATTAAATACTATGAAGGATTCATTTTCTATGATCGTGAACATGATGAAAACGTAGACCTAATTGCAAAAGAAGCTTGGCAACTTTATGAAGAGGGCTTAGTACATCTGTTGCAAAAGAGGATTGGTGAATGTGCGTATATATACTACGTTGTTAAACGATGAGTTTTCTCAATCTAGAGATTCTTCGTGACATCTTTCCACAGAAGAATACAAAGATAGGCCCAGAAGATGCACAGTGTGTTGCCTTTGTCGAATGGCTCAGGAAGGCAACACGCTCAGGCAATGTACGCGCTGTTTGGTTTCATGTACCAAACGAAGGACGCAGATCATGGAAGCAAGGGACACTACAACGTGCAAAAGGATTATGCCCCGGAACACCGGACTACATCTTCATATGGGAAGGCGGTAGTTTGGCATTGGAGTTTAAAAGCCCATCAGGAAATCAGACCAAGGGGCAACGTGAGTTTGAAAAGTGGTGTGCTCACGAGAATATTCCATACTATCTTGTCAGGTCTTCAACTCAGGCCCAAGATTTAATTATGGGAAATGATCAAATCTGGTTTGACTGATTAGTCTATTCGTGTTTTAAAGTGCCATACTGATTTGGAGTATGACACATGGATAAATTTGAAGAGTTCTGGAAGGCGTATCCATCAAGGAGCCCTCACGCTAATCCTAAGAAACCAGCCCACACTGCATTTCTTCGTGCCATCAAGCGTGGTGCGACTGCTGACGCTTTGATTAAAGCGGCACACGGTTATGCACAGTATGTGAAGGCACACGGCGTCAAGAGTATGTACGTTGCGATGTCTACAACGTTCCTCAATCAGGACAGGTATGATCAGTACGAAGATCAGAAGAAGCTCGTAACGATGGAAGATATCCTCAATGGCAACTGAACAGGAAGTCGTTGATATCATCATCAAGCCAATGATCTCGTTCTATCGCGCACCTGATGGAATGAATGGCGATACAGATAAACTCATTGCTGTGAAGACGCAGTTCGTCAGGGCGTTGTCACCGTACACGACAAGAGCGTTAGAAAATGCATGGGATCGTGTCATCAGTAGACACTATGGTTGGGAATGGCCTACGCTACAGGAAATTGTAAGAGAGGCATCACTATGCAGTTGAAAGCAAAAGAAGTCGCAAGGCTTCTCTCTCATAACGGTAGGGTACAAGCAACAGCGGGTGGGTTTCTCACCAACTGTCCCGGCCCGAACCATAAGAATGGCGATAGGAATCCAAGCCTAAATATCACAGAGCGTGATGGCAAGTTGCTTTGGAAGTGCTACGCAGGTTGTGATCAGATGGCTGTCAAAGAAGCCATTGAGAGAAAGGTTCCTACATTGGCAGAGCCTATGGATAAACAGCCTGTCGTACAGGCAACGACAGCCAATATCGACCGTAGCAACTCAAAGGTAAATGAGTACTTCGCGAGTCGTGGTATTGGCGAGGCAACGCTTTACACATTCAGGATTGGTTGGGACAAAGACCAAAAGGGATATGCGTTTCCATACTACAGCGATGGTGAGCTAAAGCACGTCAAGGTGCGTAGGCCAGACAAGACTTGGTGGCAGACACCCGGTGGCGGTAAGCACTACTATAACATTGACGGCATTACACCAGACGAACCTGTCTACATTGTAGAGGGTGAGATCGATGCTTTGAGCGTCTTCGAGGCTGGGTTCAATAATGTGATCTCTGTGCCGAATGGTGCAGGTGTATCAGATAAGATACACCCTGAGTTCATCAGCAATTCATTCGGTAAACTTCAAGACGCGACAAAGATCATCATAGCTGTAGACAGCGATGAGAAAGGTCTTAAGCTTCGTGAGTCTATTGCAAAGATCTACGGACGCGACAAGTGTTGGTTTGTTGACTGGCCTGAAGGTACTAAAGATGCCAACGATGTTCTCGTTGCTCATGGTCCAATGGTTTTAATTGAGTGTTTAAACGAGGCAAAGCCATTCCCAATCCGTGCACTGCAGTCTGCTTCTCAGTACACGAAGGATGTGTTTGATCTCTATCATCACGGCAAGGAACGTGGAATGTCCACGGGTTATACCAGTGTTGACGAATACTACACGGTAGTGCCGGGGGAATTGGAAGTAGTCACGGGTATTCCTTCGAGCGGCAAGACAAACTGGATAGATCAGATATGCG
>Ga0208974_1000965_pt1 | contig 11474 bp, 10 predicted proteins | sample GreLakmeER15MSRF_FD_187699 | JGI IMG/M metagenome (GOLD analysis project Ga0208974, IMG submission 187699) | Freshwater lentic microbial communities from great Laurentian Lakes, MI, USA - Great Lakes metaG ER15MSRF (SPAdes) | ecosystem: Environmental > Aquatic > Freshwater > Lake | place: Great...
CCCTTTTCATTAAAGGCTTTTTTGTGAAAAGGTACGTTGTCATAGGCGTGGCGGAGCGACCATTTAAGGCGCTCGATTTGCAGTGCGGAAATCTCGTCGCGGCTAGCCGTTTCAATTGCTTCAAGCTCGCCGAAGATTGGCTTTTTGACGGTCATCGGTGTCTCCTCATGGTCGTATTTTTTGAAAGTTCGGAAGTGCTTTAGGCCTGTGAAAGGCTGGCCGTGACTTCACCCTTGATGCGTGCTGACTTGCCACGAAACAAAGCAACCGTTTTCATTTCGCCAGCGTCGGTACGCGTGCTAATGGTGACGTCATAGACGCCGGTCCGTCCGCCTAGTGAGCGCTCAGTTGCCTCGGCCACCAACATATCGAAAATATGTGAAGGGGCGAGAAAATCAATATGCGCAGAGGAAGCCACTGTGTTCTGGTTGTAGCTATTACAAGAGTAAGCAAATGCCGTATCTGCCAAGGTGAACAGCATGCCGCCGTGGCAAATGGCATGGCCGTTAACCATGTCCTGACGAATCACCATAGAAAGGCGTGCATAGCCTGGCTTGACTTCTTCTAGGGACATACCTAAAGCCTTCGCCACATGGTCGCGTGACCACATCGCCTGGGCTGCGTCTTGCGCTAACTGAAATGCTTCAGAAGCAGACAGTGCAGGAGTTTGTTCAGCCATGAATATTTTTTCCTTGAAAAGCCAATTGCTGAATCAGCGGGGAAATGCGGTAGCGGTCTTCGCCATATAGCGCACCCAAGTTTGCGAGTACTTTGCGGATGCTGGCCAAGCCAATCTGATCGGCCCAAGCCAACGGGCCGCGCGGGTAGTTCACACCCAAACGCATAGCGTCATCAGCCGCAGACGGTGTGCACACACCTTGGTAGACCGCATCGGCGGCTTCGTTGGCTAGCATGGCCACTGTGCGCATAACGGCAAGTCCTGGGATATCGGCTATACGCGAGACTTGAAAGCCACAGGTTTGGAGCAAAGCGCAGGCGCCAGCAAAGCCGGTCTCACTGCATTGACCTGCAGCTGTCGATGCAGTCCGCGTGGCTTTGTTGTAGTCCAGCGCCAGGTCCATTAACACGGTGTTGGGTACGCCGTTATCAGCGGAACGTTGCGTGGCGCTGCGACCGTCGGTGACATACAGCGCTGCGTCGTCGGCTTCAGCAATACGGTCATCGGAGGATGTGGTGCGATCAAAAGTTACGGCAGCTGCCTTCAGGCGAGCGGCCAATGCAAGAGCGGCAGGTGCATCGCCACAAACAACTATGCGTGATGGTCTTTTGTGAGACGTCTCAGTCTGAGGCTCGGGCTTTTCGGCACCATCGCGGTAGTCAAAAAACCCGCGGCCACTCTTCTTGCCAAAGAAACCTGCATCCACCAGCTCCTGCTGGATCAGCGAAGGCAGATAGCGAGGATCGTTGAAATAGGCGTTCCACACCGAACGAGTCACAGCAAAGTTCACGTCCAGACCAATCATGTCCATTAACTCAAACGGTCCCATGCGAAAGCCACCTGACTCGCGCATGACCGCATCAATCGTGGCGCAATCCGCAGCGCCCTCAGTCCGTAAACGCAGTGCCTCAGAGTAATAGGGTCTGGCTACGCGGTTGACAATAAAGCCGGGGGTGGACTTGGCGTGCACAGCCGTCTTGCCCCATGAGGTGGCCGTAGCAAAAAGTATGTGGGCCACTTCAGCCGAAGTGGCCAGACCGCTGACAACCTCCACCAGTGCCATGAGCGGTGCTGGGTTGAAGAAATGCAAGCCCGCTAAACGCTCAGGATTTTTCAAAACCGAGGCGATAGCGGTAATAGAAATGCTAGACGTGTTACTGCCAAAAATGCAGTCCACAGCCACCAGAGCTTCAAGTTCTTTGAAAAGCGTTTGTTTGACTGTGAGGTTCTCCACAACAGCTTCCACCACCAAGGCAGCGGATGCAAGATCTGACAGTTTAGAGGCGGACTGCAGGCGTAGGCCTGCTGCTTGAGCGGATGCGCTATCCATCTTGCCTTTGACCACCATTTTTTCGAATTGGGATCGGATGCCATCAATGGCGCTCTGTGCGGCTTGTGCACGGGTGTCAAAGATCATCACCGGGTGGCCTGCTACGGCGGCAACCTGCGCAATGCCTGCACCCATAGCACCTGCACCGACCACTGCTACAAGGGCATCTTTGGACAAGGGTTGGGACATCGCTTTATTCCCCGGTAAAACGCGGTGCGCGTTTTTCCATAAAAGCAGCAACGCCTTCTGCAAAGTCGGGACTCCAGCCAAGCTCGCGCATAAAACCACCTTCCATGCTGAGCTGCTGCTCCAGTGTGTGGTTAGGTGCAGCATGCATCGCAGCGCGTGTGCGCACCAGGGCCTTGGTGGGCATACCGGCAAGTTGTGCGGCAAGCTTGTTCACGGTGATAACGAGCTCGGCATCTTCTGTCACTTGCCAGATCAGTCCCCAATCGAAGGCCTTCTCCGCAGGCAGTTTGTCTGCAAGAAGTGCTAACCCCATGGCGCGCGCCATACCCACGCGTTGTGGGAGAAACCACGTACCACCCGTATCGGGAATCAAGCCGATTTTGCTAAAGGCCTGTAAAAAGGAAGCGGACTTTCCCGCAATCACCAAATCGCATGCTAGCGCCAAGCTAGCACCAGCACCCGCCGCTACGCCATGAACCATGGCTACGGTAGGCACGCGCAGATTTTGCAAACGCAAGATCAGCGGTTTGTAGTTTTGCTCAACGACGTTACCTATATCCGGCGCTGTGGTCCCCATGGCCATATCAGGATCGGCCAGGTCTTGACCGGCACAAAAGGCGCGGCCAGCACCGGTAATGACAAGCACGCGAATGCTCTTATCGGATTGGATGCTATCGAGTGCGTCGCGCAGTTCAAAGTGCATGGTCCCGGTAAAGCTATTGAGCTTATCTGGGCGGTTGAGCGTCAAACGGGCCACGCCTTCTGCAACTTCAAAAAGGATGGTCTGGTAGTTCTTCACTTGGTTTTTATCATTAGAAGGTTGGGGCATGAGATTGACCAAAGTAAATTATTTTGAAATCGGTAAGCTGCTCAAAGGATTACATGCCCAAGTAAGCCGAACGCACTTGCTCGTTGTGAATGAGTTCTTCGCCCGTTCCGGAAAGAGTCACAGAGCCGGTTTCTAATACATAGCCCCGGTCTGCAATGGCCAAAGCGGCAAAGGCGTTTTGTTCCACCAGCAAAATGGTCATGCCTTGTGATTTAAGTGTCTTGATGACGTTGAAAACTTCTTCCACCAAGAGCGGTGCCAAGCCCATCGAAGGCTCGTCCAACAACAACATGCGGGGCCGCCCCATGAGGGCGCGGCCAATGGCCAACATCTGTTGTTGTCCACCCGACAAGGTGCCCGCAGGAAGAGATCGCTTTTCTTTCAAGATGGGGAACATTGCAAAAATCTTTTCCAAGTCACCAGCCACCTGGTGCCGGGGTTGGGTGTAGGCACCCAAGCGCAGGTTGTCTTCAATGGACAATGGGCCAAACACCTGACGCCCTTCTGGGCTTTGGCAAATTCCTCTGCGCATGCGCTTGTCGGATCGCAGCTTGCTGATGTCTTCGTCATCAAAATGAATACTGCCTGCACTAATAGGCTGCACACCGGAAATCGCCCGCAAAAAGGTGGTCTTGCCCGCTCCGTTGGCACCAACCAAGGCAACCGTTTCACCTCTGCGAACTTCTAGGTCAATGCCCTTCAGGGCCTTTATGCGACCGTAACAACTTTCTAGCCCCTGCACCTTTAGAAGCAAAGGTTGTTGCGACGCAATAGCCCCAGCCGGAGCGCTTAACATGCTGCTGGCGCCCAATCCCACGGGGTCCGGTGCCAAACTCACAATACGGTGAAACAATTCTCGGAATTCGGCCTTAGATTGGTCGCTAAAAACTGGGTCGCTGTGGTTGCTAAAGGCCTTATCAATCTCGGCCCAGTCTTGAGTCGTAAGCACCTTGCGCGCTAGCGGCAGCACGTGTTTTTCTTCGGTCTTGATGTGGCCTCTAAGACCATCGGTATACAGCTTGACAGCTTTGGATAATTCGGCTTTGGGTAATTGCCCCTGTGAAACAGCGGTCAGTTTGGCGCGTAGCTGGGACAAATTATCTGGCCCTTGGCGATGATCTGCCTCGAGGGCATCCAGCACTTCGGAAGCTTCTGCACTGCGCAGGCGCAGCAGGCGAAACAAAAAATCGTCCTCTTTGGGGTGGTGCATACGGTCCACAAAGAGGGAGATGTAATCTAGCGCGGCTTCGAAAAAGGGACCCTCGAATGGTGCCCCGTCCTGAACGTCAGAGGCCACATGGTCTAAGGTAGCGGCCAGGCGCCACATATTGCTGTGCTCTTGGCTGATGATGGTGAGTGCGTCCATGCTGCGACTGTGTTTAGACGTGAGCGCCCAGATAGGCGGCGATCACATCGGGGTTGCGGCGCACTTCTGGCCCCGTTCCTTCGGCGATTTTTTTTCCATAGTCAAGCACCAGAATTCGGTCTGACAGGTTCATCACCATCTTCATATCGTGCTCAACAAGTACGACGGTTACTCCGGTATCAGCCACTTTACGGATAAGGGCATCTACCTCGATAGTTTCTTTGGAGTTCAGACCGGCAGCGGGTTCGTCAAGAAACAAGAGGCGCGGTTTCATGGCAAGTGCTCGGGCAATTTCTAAACGTTTTAAAGCGCCGTAAGACATGGCGTCCGCCCGAGAACTAACGTAGGCATCAAGTCCGACAAATCGCATCAATTCTTCGGATTCTGCAAGGAGCTCTCTGTCGCGCATTTTGATGGAGGGCCAACGCAGGGCCGCTTTGAACAAGTTGCGATCCAATCGCAAGTGGGCTCCAACCATCACGTTCTCAATCGCACTCATATTCATGCAGATTTGCAGATTTTGAAACGTGCGAGCCAAACCGAGTTGCGCCAAACCATCAGGCGACTTACCAGCAATCGACTGGCCATCCAGAGTGATGCTGCCAGAGGTTGGCGTGTAGATGCCGGTTATGAGGTTAAAGAGTGTGGTTTTACCAGCGCCGTTGGGGCCAATCACTGCATAAACAATGCCCGCATCGATACTAAAAGATACGTTCTGAACAGCCTTGACGCCGCCAAAGTGAATAGAAAGGTCTTGAACTTCAAGCAATGCCATAGTCAGTCTCTCTTGCCAAAACGCGCGGCAAGTGTGGGAACCAGACCCTTGGGCATGAAGATCATGGAGAGCATCAAAATACCGCCAAAGACTACCGTTTCCCAGCCTTCAAAAGTTGCCAATGCCTGCGGAAGAGCGGTGAGCAAAACGGCACCAAGCACGGAACCATAGATAGAGCCCATACCTCCGATCACCACCATCGTGACCAACTCGATTGAATGGAAAAAGTCGGCTATGTTGGGCGTAACAAAGCCAATGTACAAAGCGGTGATGCTTCCCATAATGCTGGCAAACATCGCCGACATGACAAACACCGTAATTTTGTAGCGCTCCACATTCACACCCACCACTTTGGATGCCACTTCGGAGCCGTGAAGCGCACGCAAAGCCCGACCAAACGGTGAGTCAATCAAATTGATAGAAGCCCAGATACTGACACACAACAGGCTGGCCACAATGGCGTACCAGTGCTTGTCGCCTGTAATTTCAAAGCCGCCAAAAGAAATGGGAGGCACTGGCATACCGTCAGGCCCGCCGGTCCAGGCGGCTTCATTGCGGACCACGACGTTGATGATGATGCCTAGGCCCAAAGTGGCCATCGCCAAGTATTGGCCTTTGAGGCGGAAAATGGGGCGAGCAAGAATAGCAGCCAGTGCGCCGGCTGCAACGGCCCCCGTTATCAGCGCCAGCATCGGATGCAAGCCAAGCTGCGAGGGCAGCGCCGCAGATGCATAGGCCCCTATACCAATGAAGCCGGCGTGGCCCAAACTAATCTGCCCGGCAAAGCCGATCAGTAGATTCAATCCCAGAACAATTACAGCGTTGATAGCCATGCGAATTACCAAATCCAAATAAAAGCTATTTGGTAGTAACAACGGCAGTACCAGCAGCACAGCACCTATAAAGTACAAACCGTAGTAAGAATTTTTGTTCATAACTAAACTCGGTCTGTGGTTTTGCCACCAAAGAGGCCGCTAGGGCGGAAGAATAAAATCAAGAGGATCAAAACAAAGGGCATGGCATCCTTGTAAGACGAAGAAATGTAGCCAGCGCCCATGGCCTCAAGTACTCCCACCAACAGGCCACCGACCACCGCCCCAAGACCATTACCTAAGCCGCCAAGTACCGCACCCACAAAACCCTTGAGACCAAGCAGAATTCCAACGTCATAGGATGTGAGCGTAATGGGCGCGACCAAAATACCGCCTAAAGCACCCAGCGCCGCCGACATGGCAAAGCTCAAAAGCAGCACGCCATCGGTGTTGATGCCCACAAGCTCAGCAGCCACCCGGTTGTAGGAAGTCGCCAACATAGCTTTCCCATGCAGCGTTCGGGTAAAGAAATACCACAAACAACAAACCACCAAGGCAGTTACCCCAAGCACCCACAAGCTTTGTGGCATCAGGGTGGCACCCAAAATATTAATAGGTTGCTCACCAGAAAAAGCCGGCAGACTGAAGGTGCCCTTACCTAACCAGATTTGCATCAGACCCCGCAATACCAGTGAGGCTCCTATGGTGATGATGATCAGAGTGACCGGCTCAGCACCCTTGACGGGTTCGATAGCCACTTTTTCCATCACCAGTCCAACGATTGCTGGCAGCGCAATGGCCAAGATTAGCGATATAGGCAAGGGCACGCCTGAATGAGTGAAATAGACCGCGAGCATGCCTCCAAGCATGATGAATTCGCCCTGCGCAAAGTTGATCACATGGCTGGAGTTGTAGATGAGCGTGAAGCCCAAGGCAGCCATGGCATAGATGGAGCCAACAGTGATTCCAGAGAACAAAAATTGCAAAAACTCAGCCAACATCAAGCACCCACCTGGTGCGCCCTGCACTTTTTAATCGTCTTTTGGCCGTGATTCACAGTAGCTTCCCCTTGTTACACCTTTAAAGCTTAGCGCCTAGGTTGTGTGTTATTTGCTAGAGGAAAATTCTACCATTCAGAATCGATTACTTCAAATTAAAAAGATACAGAAATCATATATTTCTGCATGTTTTTGTATCGTGTTAGGGTTTACACTTAGTTCAAAATACGGTTTTTGTATGGATAAAACAACTTGCCAGATGCTTTGGTTATTTAATTTCAAAGGGAAATGATGGCTAACGGACGAATAAAAGCAAATGCGATTACGCAAGCTCTTAAAAGACACACATTTATTGCAATCCGCAATTTTTTTGAATCACTTACCGTGTTGATCCCAACCGCTTAGACAAGGCGATGGATATGCGTTTGAGTTCGGTCAAGGCCAGGCTATCTGGCCCCAAGTCAGATATGCCCTCCACACCGACAATTGAAACAGCCATGGTGATGTTGTTCTTAAAGTTGAACACTGGAGCGGCAAGGCCAAGCACTCGACTGGAATAGTCGCTGTCTCGAACAAAGGAATACCCTTTGGAACGTACATCTAGCAAAACGGACTCCACCTGCTCAAGCGTCTTGAATTCAGTGGATCGGCCCATCCTCAACTCGCGCTCCAAAAGCGGACGTATGGTATCGGTAGGCATCCAGGCAGCAAACAAACGCCCGGTGGATGTGGCCAAAAGGCTGACCGTATTGCCGGTAACGACATTCACAGTAATGGGACGATGCGGCCTTTCCCATCGAACAATCACTGGACCAAATTCTCCCCAAACGGACAAGGCCGTGGTTTCATTAGTCAGGTCTCGAAGATCGGAAATACTACTGAGTCCAAGCTTTACGCGATCTAATCGATCGACCGCAGCAAGACCCAAGGGGATGGCCAAAGGGCCAAGATCGTATTTCGAGTTTGCATTGTCTTGTTGCACAAGGCCCGAGCGCACCAAGCTCACTAAATAGCGGTGGGCCTTGGACGCAGGCATATTCGCAGCGGCAGCAATTTCCTTGAGCATCAAGGCAGTGCCTGATTCCAACAGAACTTTCAAAACCTCCACCCCAATCTCTAGGGATTGAACACCGTGGCTGGTCTTTAGTTCGTCCTTCATAGTGGCCCAATCAAGCGGCGCTCAGGGCTCCGACATCCAAATCCATTCCGTATTTAAAGCGGCTGACCACTACCTGCGACCCCATTGGCTGGAAACCACTGGATAGTCGAACATTGGCATCGAGGTGCAGCTCCGAAAGTGGCAGCAACTTGCGGTACAAATCGCGGTATAGCGGGCGAGCACGTATGCCGGGCCAGTTATCCGGTAACAAACTTTCTGGCAGCAGCGGGTCGCGCAGCAACAGCCTGCGAACATCATGGATCAGCAGCGTGCGAATTAGAAAGGCGCTTTCTTGCGACATACCCGCCGAACCGCAAACATCCAGCGCATCTCGGATTGCTTGGTACTTTTGCAGAAAACCCTCATAGGAAGATGCCAGTTCTTCCAGATTCCAGGCTTTTTGCACCATGTCAACATCGGATGCACAGTCCGCGGCACGCGAGTTAACTGCAACCATCGGCATTAAATTCGCAAGCACTGCTTGAAGCCCCTCAGACCCAAGGTTTTCCATAACTTTTTCAAGATCGGCGGTAGGGTGCACAAAGCCGCCAGTTGCAGTTTCGCCAAAACCGTGCCAAAAGAGCGCCCTTCGCAACTGCTCTCTCACTCGGATATCTAGTTCAGCCACTACCAGGATTAATCTCCATCGACGGTCCCAACCAGGAATGTCGGCTGCATAAATTTGCTTGGAGGCCTCCTCAAACCGGCTGCGCCCGGAAGAAGTCAGCATGTAATCCGTCTTGCGCCCAAACGCCTCAGACTGAAGCCACTCCTCCTTGACCAAACGATAGACCGCTGTTCGCACTAGACGCTCATTAACGCCAAGAGGCTGCAATAACTTGATCATGCTGCCCAACGAGACACGCCCTCCACGGGGCAGGATCGAATCACCAAAGACGGTTGTAATCAAAGAGCCTGCTTGGAGGCGGCTCTTTTGCCGAAATCGCTCCAGCCGTACTTCAATCGCTTTTGAGGCAGAATTTTTCACCATAAGCGAAGTTTAGTCGCCATTGCACATGGATTGCGGTGTCAAGGAAATCAAGGAGATGAGTACGAAGTGAGGGATGGACAAAAAAGACAAAAGCCAAGAGGGTTTAATACACCTCTTGGCTTTCACGTATGACGCAATACCGGCACAAGGCCGTTTTAACTCAAACTTTGGGTGCAGCCAATGCGCCCCACACCGCTTCAATGCCCATGCCGATGGCCAGCAGATTGGTGTCTGAGCCCAGTGGACCGTCAATCTCCATGCCCACGGGCAAGCCGCCTGCTGTTAATCCCGCAGGGATCGACAGGCTCGGAATGCCGGCGTTGGTGCAGGGGTCTGTGTTACGGATGCAGGTGCCAAAAGTGTCTTTGTCCTTTTGCTCAACACCACCGACGGTGTAGCTGAGTTTGTCGGAACCTTTGGCCGCATCGATCTTTGGTGCTGCCAAAAGAGTCGTTGGGAACAACACGCACTCCACGCCTTTCGCAGCAAAATAGTCTTTGTAGAGTTTTTGTAGCATTGCGCGCCCACCTGTACCAGGGACCATGGCAGCTGCATAAGCGCCATTACCACCGGGGGCGGGGCCAAATACATCTCCCGCAATCGCACCAAAAGCACCTTGTACGTCAGGGCTGGCCAAACCGGCAATGACTGCTGCAACAGTTTTAACTGGTGCATTGTTGGCACTCAAGTAGGCAGGAATTGCTGCGACGGGTTCGTGCAATGCAATCGGAAAAGACATTGAGCCGTTGAGCTCCATGATGCCCGTTAAGTCACCATCCACAAAAACCACACCCGCATCTGCCAGCTTCTTCTTTGCTGCTTCGGCTACAGGCTTCACGTTGTCATCCAGCCCCGTCCAGAAGGCGGCTGGAAGACCAATCCTCAAACCTTTAAGGGCTTTGGCAGTAGGTACTGCTCCGCCTGTGATGACTGCATCTAGCAAGGCAATGTCGGCAACAGTGCGGCCCATGGGGCCCACGGTGTCGCGCGTGGTGCTGATGGGCAGCGCATCATTGACGCCGTCGGCATAGCGGCGACCTTTGCCAGCGCCATCGCCTACTGAGGGGCGAAAGCCTGCAATTCCGCAGAACGAAGCGGGCACGCGTGTTGAGCCACCGGTGTCGGTGCCCAGCCCTACTGGCGCAAAGCGTGTAGCAACTGCTATGGCTGTACCGCCAGAGGAACCGCCAGGAATACGGCTGGTGTCATAGGGGTTTTTGCCGGCACGGTTGGCTGCTTTGGAGATGGGGTCAATGCCCAGCGTGAAGTTGGTCGAGGTGATACCAAAAGCCCACTCGTGCAGGTTGGATTTGCCCAAAATGATGGCGCCCGCATCGAGCAGTTTTTGCACCGAAGGAGCATTTTTTGTGGGCTGGAAGTCGCGCAGCGAAGAGGTGCCGCCTGTGGTTTTCATGCCATTGGTGTTGATGTTATCTTTGATCACAAATGGCAAGCCAGCCAATGCGCCCAGTTTTTTACCTGCGGCTCGGTCGGCGTCTACTTGTTTGGCCGCAGCCAATGCACCCGTCTCATTGATGAAAATCATCCCGTTGAGGTCCGACACGCTCTTGGCGCGGGCGATCAATGTGGTGACATAGGCTGTAGCAGTCAGGGTGCCAGCTTTCATTGCGGCAAGTGCTTGGGTTGCTGTGAGGTTGACTTGTTTCGCGCTACTGAGGAGGGCAGCGTTGCTACTAGCGCCCCAAGCGCTCAAGCCTGCGGTGCTGCCAAGGACTGCTGCCGCAGAAACGGCACCCGTGTTCTTGAAAAAATGCCGACGTGAGGGTGAATGCTTCATGACTTTTCTCCATAATTTTTTGAATTCACACACAAGGTTTTGTGCGTGGACTCATCGTAGGAAATCAAGTCATTCGGCGGTATCCCTCAAAGCAAGGATACGAAGAGGTCCTTAATTCAAGAGTTTGTGCGCCAGCCCAGCCCGGTTGCTAGCCCCAGTTTTCCTGAAGGCGTTCTCTAAATGCGTTCGCACCGTGGTGGTGGCGATGTTGAGGTGGCGGGCGATCTCTTTGTCAGACAAGCCTTGGGCAACCAACCGCGCTGTTTCTTGCTCGCGTGGGCTAAGCCGGACGATGAGTGCCGCATTGGCGGTGCGGGGGGCTAAACTTATACGGGCTCTTGACAGTGCGCTGGTGAAGGCGGGCTGGATCATGTCGAGCATACGTAAGTCATCTTCAGAGAAGTTGTTTCTTCGACTATCGCGCCAAATGCGCATATCACCCAGGTTGTCCCCCTCATGCCAGGCGTACAGGTTGACGCCCCAGCAGAGGCCATCTTTTTTAAGAAAGTCGTTATAGAACTCGGTCTTGACCAGCTCTTCTTGCTTGA
>Ga0208974_1000967_pt1 | contig 11460 bp, 11 predicted proteins | sample GreLakmeER15MSRF_FD_187699 | JGI IMG/M metagenome (GOLD analysis project Ga0208974, IMG submission 187699) | Freshwater lentic microbial communities from great Laurentian Lakes, MI, USA - Great Lakes metaG ER15MSRF (SPAdes) | ecosystem: Environmental > Aquatic > Freshwater > Lake | place: Great...
AGTTGGTCTCAAATCAATAACACCATTAGATTCGTATAATTTGAATGATGGTTTTGGTCGCCGCGTGATAACTTCTTCAGCGAACTATGCAAGAGATGTTGCATCTCCATATGAACCATCTGGTTATACTTCAACCTCGGCTAATGCAGATTCATTTAACATTGCTACTTCAAATTCGTTTATTGCTCAAGCAGTTATGTCAACAACAGATTCTGCTGTAAGTCCAATTATTGATACAACAAACTTTAATATTTACCTTCGTGAAAACATCATTAATAATTTACCTCTCTCAAATAATGGATTTACTATTGTAAACGGTGGAGCAGGATACACAACGGGAACAGTTACTATCTCAGCACCAACAATTCTTGGAGGCGTAACAGCAGAAGCAACCGCTACCGTAACAAATGGTGCTATCACAGCAATTACTTTGAAAAATGGTCTTTCTGGAAGTTTATATGTAACTTCACCAACTATTACAATTACTGGTGCTAATACGACCATGGCTAATGTAAGTTATAACGGTGAAGATAAAAAATCTGGTGGTAATTCTGATGCTCGTTATATTACTCGCAAAGTAGTTCTTGCTGATGGATTTGATTCGGGCGATCTTCGTCTTTACCTAACTGCATACAAACCTTCAACAGGAAACATTTTTGTATATTACAAAATACTATCCGATTCTGATCCAGATTTGTTTGATGATAAAAATTACCAAACAATGACTCAGATTGATAACAATGTATCATATGTTTCTAAAGATCCAAACGATTACCGTGAATTTACTTTTGCGCCTGGTGTAAATTATGTTGCAAATAATTCGGTATCATATGTTTCTGGAACAACAACATTTAGAACTTTTAGAACATTTGCAATTAAAATTGTTATGACAGGAACTGATCCAACTGACACACCTAAGATTCGTGACTTTAGAGCAATTGCTATCCCTGAGGCTCTATAATGCAAACACTTAAAGTTAAAGGGCATGAAAATTTAGTACGAGATACTTACTCCAAAGCAATTCTAAATACAGATAGAAAAGCTTTGGAAGAGTATCATAGACAAAGAGAAATTATAAGAAAAGAAATAGAAGAAAAAAAAGAGATGGGAGATCGTGTTGCAAATTTAGAAAACAATATGCAAGAAATTAAATCTCTATTACTTGAACTTGCTCAACGGAAAGCATAATGGCAATTATAGACCAACTAGCAACATCAAATACCTTTAGTCAATGGCTAGGAGGTACGCAGTCACTTATCTCAAAGATGAATTCTTTGACCGATGGTGGTGTCGGTTCTACCTTCTATGCAAACACAAATATTTCGGTATCAAATAATGTAACTATTACTGGTAATCTTACTGTTGGTGGTAACATCGTATTAGACACTATCGGGTTCAATGATTTAGAAGCAAATGGTTCTGTTAATGTTGGTGTCAATCTAACCGTTCTTGGAAATACTTTTCTATCATATAATACAACAGCAAACTTAATATCAACATACAGTAATTTTAACACCGCCAATGTTATTAATCTAGCGGGTGTAGCTGGCAATAGATCAAACTCATCGTTTTTTCATGCGAATGCAGCATATGCTCAGGCTAATACTGCAAATACTACCGCAACAGATGCTATAGGTACTGCTCTTGCTTTTGCAATTGCTCTTGGATAAAGAATAAATAAACTCGTAATCAAGGGAAATCATGGCGAATACTTTTAAAAATAATGTCTTAAAGGCTGCCGGAACAACAGCACAGAATGCATATGCTGCGGCTGTTGGTGTTCAAGCAACGGTAATTGGTATGACAGTTGCTAATATCACAGTATCACCCATTACAGCCAATGTAATATTGACTTGTTCTGGTGCTGCTTCACCAAATGTATATTTGGTTAACAATGCTACGATTGCACCAGGCGGAGCATTAGTTCCAATTGGTGGAGATCAAAAACTTGTTATTGAAGCTGGAGATTATTTGCAGGTTAATGTTTCATCTTCATCATCTGCTGATGTTATTCTTTCAGTTTTGGAGATAACCTAATGTCATATCTTGGTAATACGCCTGAAAACTATAGCTTTGCTTCTGGCTATGATAGCTTTAGCGGTGATGGTGCAAAAACCAATTTCGTATTATCTCGTAGAATCGCTGGAGCAAATGATGTTATTGCTGTAGTAGGAACTACAATTCAAAACCTAAGTTCTGCATATACTATTGCACTTAATAGTTATGGTACATCTAATATTGTATTTACTACTCCTCCAACTGTAGGCACAAACAACATTGAAGTTCGTTATACCTACGAAAGACTTGTTGTATATAATTTAGTTACTGATGAACAATTGCAAGGAGGTTCGGTAACAGAATCGAAGTTGGCTACAGGTTCAGTAACAAATACAAAACTAGGTGCTGGTTCAGTATCTGGTGATAAATTAGGAACAGGTGCTGTAAGTGGTAATAATCTAAACTATACTGGTATTGTCATAACTGGCAACATCATGGGTGCAACATCTGTTAGTGGTAACAATATCGGTATAGGTGCAGTAAGCGGAAACAACATTGGTTTGACTGCCGTTAGTGGAAACAATATCGGTATAGGTGCAGTAAGTGGCAACAACATCGGTTTAAATGCTGTCTCAGGTAATACACTTGCAGCTAACATCATTCGTGCAAACAATATTGTTCCTACGACTATCACAGGAAATCTGATTGCAGTTGGAACAATTACAGCAAACCTATTGACAGCAAATGCAGTCAGCGGTAATAACATTGGTTACTATGCTGTCGGTTCAAACAATATGTCATTCACAGGCGTTACTGCTGCTAACTATGGTGGCTCAAGTAATGTTGCGACAGTTACTATTGATGGCGCTGGTCGTGTAACATATGCAGCTAATGTTACAATTTCTGCTATACCTACAATGGATGTTAAAACAACTGGCACATCTGCAACTTTTACTATTCCCGCTGGCGTTACTAGACTTCGTGTTACTGTTATTGGTGGTGGCGGTGGTGGTGGCGGAAACTTTACTAGCGGTGGTGGCGGTGGTGGTGGAGCAATTAAAGTTTTAACAGGTTTAACTCCAGGTGCCACTTTGACATATACAGTTGGTGCTGGTGGGGCAGAACTTGGTAATGGAGGTACATCGTCAGTTGCATCTGGCACACAATCAATTACTACTGTTTCGGCAACTGGCGGCACTGGTGGAAATGGAAATGCAGCGGCTGGCGGTCTTGGCACAAATGGTGATTTAAATTTTGCCGGTAACGGTGGGTCTGTTTCAGGCTCTACAGATACTTTTACAGGCGCGGGTGGTGGCTCATTTTTTGGCGGCGGTGGTTATGGTTTGGTTAACATCAACCCTGGCATCAATGGTCGGGCATACGGCGGTGGTGGATCAGCCTCATCAGGAGGAACTGGCTCTCAGGGTGGTGCCGGTGTAGTTATTTTTGAATACTAAAGGGTAAATATGAAATATGCATACATTGCTACACAAGAACAAATTCATAGTTATGATGGCACTTTGCTAGGTCAAAGAGTATGTCAAGTGCAAGACACTAAACATGGTTTAGTAGATGTTCCTGGTCTTTTATTTTGGGTTGAATGTGCAGATAACATAGCTGCTGAAAATTCATATTATGATACAGCCGAACAACAGGTCAAAACAAAACCGGTAAGACCGTAATACTTTACCTTTACTACAAATCAAAACCTTGCTTGGCAAGGTTTTTTTGTTTCAAACCCACATTTGACTAAATAGACAATAAATCGGAGAACAATTGTGGCCGCATATTCTGAATTAAACATAGAACAATATTCTACTTTCAACACCACAATCAATGTTGAAGACCCATCTGGTGAGGCTGTTAATCTTTACGGATATACCGCAGCTTCTCAGATGCGTAAATCCTACTATTCAACATCATCAAATACACTTACCGCAACAATAACTGGCAATGCCAACGGTGAAATTACCCTTTCAATGACAGCCGCAAATACTGCGTTGTTGTCTCCAGGTCGTTTTATGTATGACTTGGTTATTACTACAGGTAGCACAAAGACTAGAGTAGTCGAGGGTATTATTAATGTTCTACCTGGAGTGACCCAATAAAAATGGCAACAATCGGAAAAGTAACAGTTAATACACCCGCAAGAACCACTATTGTTTCGCAGAATTTTAAAGCAAAACCTAATGTGGCATTATCGGAAGTTGGTGGTGTTGATGTTGTAAGTGTGCAAACAGAAAATGGTTTTGCTCTGGTGTATAATTCAACAACTGGCAACTATGAACCTAAGGTAGTTACTGCAACAGTAGCATCTATTGATGGTGGAAGATTCTAATGGCAAATACACCACTTAATATTAAATTTTCTTTATCAACAAATAAACCAACAACTTTAAATGTTGGTGAACCTGCTTATTCATATTCATCTAATATATTTTATATTGGTTCTCCTGATAGTAATGGCTCAATTGCAATTGGTGGATCAGCTTATGTATCTCCAATTCAAGAGCAAATATTTGATACTGCCAACTCAGCATCAATATATGCAAATGGTGCTTTTATCAAAGCTAACGCAGCATTTGGAAATTCTAATGGAGCATTTGATAAAGCCAATGCTGCATTTGCAAATGCTAACGGTGCCTTTGCTTCAGCGAATGCAAGTTACATACAAGCTAACAGCGCATTCATAAAAGTAAACTCTGCATTTGGTCATGCTAATTCTGCTTTTGCAAATGCCAATGGAGCCTTTGCTGCTGCTAACGCAAGTTACATTCAAGCTAACAGCGGATTCATTCAAGCTAATTCAGCATTTGCTAACGCTAATGGAGCTTTCGCATCAGCTAATGCCGCCTTTGCAAATGCTAATGGTGCTTTTGCTTCAGCCAACGCAAGTTACATTCAAGCCAATTCATCATTTATAAAAGTAAACTCTGCATTTGGTCATGCTAACTCTGGTTTCATTCAAGCCAATGCCGCATATGATTCTGCAAATGCTGCTTTTGCTAATGCTAATGGAGCCTTTGCAAAAGCTAACGCTTCTTTCGCTAATGCTAATGGTGCTTTTGCTTCAGCTAACGCTTCATATATTCAAGCTAACAGCGGATTCATTCAAGCCAATGCCGCTTTTGCTAATGCCAATGGTGCCTTTGCGTCAGCTAATGCAAGTTATATCCAAGCAAATAGTGGTTTTATTCAAGCAAATAGTGCGTTTCATCATGCCAATGCTGCATTTGCAAATGCCAATGGTGCTTTTGCGTCAGCTAACGCTGCGTTTGCAAATGCTAATGGTGCTTTTGCGTCTGCTAATGCTTCATACATTCAGGCTAATTCGTCATTTATACAAACCAATTCAGCATTTGGTCACGCCAATGCTGCATTTGCAAATGCTAACGGAGCCTTTGCAAAAGCCAATGCAAGTTATATCCAAGCAAATAGCGCATTCATTCAAACCAATTCAGCATTTGGTCACGCCAATGCTGCTTTTGCTAATGCCAATGGTGCCTTTGCGTCAGCTAATGCAAGTTATATCCAAGCAAATAGTGGTTTTATTCAAGCCAATGCGGCATTCAATCATGCCAATGGTGCATTCATTCGTGCGAACAATTCATTAAATGCTAATGTTGGTGGAACTATTACCGGTGAAGTTACGATTGTTGGTAACTTAACATCTAATACATTAACAACAACTGGTTCAAATGGTAGCATTACTGGTGCAAATGCCATATTCTCAAATTACATTTATGCTTCGAATGTAGACTTATCTCTTTATACATCATATGCTTTTGCAAATGCCAACATTGGTCTTACAATGGCAAATGCTTCTTTTGCTAACGCTAACGGTGCCTTTGCAAAAGCCAATGCTGCATATATTCAAGCAAATGCTGCATTCATACAAGCTAACAGTTCTTATAATACTGCTAACGCTGCATTCATTCGTGCAAACAATTCTATTGATGCTAACAATGGCGGTACAATAACTGGTAACTTAACCGTTACACAAAACCTTTTTGTTGGTAACTTGTATGTTACAGGCAATACATTTAGTGTGAATGCTGGAGTGTTAGTTACAACCGATACACTATTAATACTAGGTGAAAATAATTATTATAGTGACCTTAAAGACACAGGTTTTGCTGGACACTATAATGATGGCACTAACGCACACACAGGTTTCATTCGTGATTCGGGAACAAAAGAGTGGCAACTGTTTAAAGGTTATACTCCAGAGATTGGAGAAAACAACAATGTCAACATTAATGATCCATCATTCACGATTGATACACTAAATGCAAATTTAAAATCAACATTAATTCTTGTCAAAAATATTGACTTACTGACATATGTAAATAATGCATTTAATGCTGCCAACTCCGCAACTGCAACTGACCTAACACAAAACAATAGTATCGCGGCTGCGTTCAATGCTGCTAATAGTGGATTCATTCAAGCTAACTCTGCATATCAATCACAAAATACAACTGGTCAGTATGCCAACGCTGCATTTAATCATGCTAATGCTGCTTTTATTTCGGCTAATAATGTTTTCCCACAGGTACAGCCAGCATACAATTCTGCCAATGCGTCTTTCTTACAAGCCAATGCAGCAATAGTTCACGCACAGTCGGCATTCATTCAAGCCAATGCAGGAATATCTCATGCACAATCAGCATTCACTACTGCTAATAATGAAGCTGGCGTAAACTTAACACAGAACAATAGTATAATTGTAGCATTGAATACGGGTAATGCTGCATTCAACCACGCTAATGCTGCTTTTATTTCTGCAAATAATGTTTTCCCACAAGTTCAACCAGCATACAATTCTGCCAATGCTGCTTTCTTGCAAGCCAATGCAGCAATAGTTCATGCACAGTCAGCATTTAATTATGCTAATACAACTTATGTTTATGCCAATGCTGCATTTCTTGCAGCCAACACCGCAGATGACAAAGGTACTTCGGCAGGAATTTACGCTAATGGTGCATTCATTGCAGCCAACACCGCAGACAACAAAGGTACATCGGCAGGAATTTACGCTAATGGTGCTTTTACTGCTGCTAATGCTGCAACTGCAACTGATACAACACAAAACACTAGCATCACCGCTGCATTTAACCATGCAAATGCTGCATTTGATACTGCTAACGCCGCAACAGCAACTAACCTAACACAAAACACTAGCATCACCGCTGCATTTAACCATGCAAATGCTGCATTTGATACTGCTAATAATGTTTTCCCACAGATACAGCCAGCATACAATACTGCCAATGCAGCGTTTCTTCAAGCTAATGCAGTTTTCTCACAATCAAATACCTATGTTTGGCCAACTGCTAACTCTGCTGGCATCTATGCTAATGGTGCTTTTACTGCTGCTAATAATGCTGTTGGTACCAATCTAACACAGAACAATAGCATTGATGCTGTATTCAGTCTTGCGAACGGTACTGCTGGCATATCAAACACAGACTTTACAAGTATAACAATAACACCAGGTTCCTATGGTAACGCATCATATGTTCCAACAGTTAATGTTGCTGCAAATGGTCGTGTTACAGGAATTTCTACTACACCTGTTGCTGGCGGCAGTTCAAACAACTGGTACTCATCTGTTGGTTACTTCATAAATAGCAATACAATTACTGCAAACATAACAATCACAACTGCTAATAATGCCATGAGTGTTGGACCAACAACTATTAATAGTGGCGTTACTACAGTTCTTGAAACAGGAAGTAGGTGGGTTATTCTATGAGTTCTCTCGTTATAGCAGGCGACACAAGTGGTACAGTAACATTGCAAGCACCAGGGATTGCTGGTGGAACAACAATTACTTTACCTAATACATCATCATCAATGGGGTTTTTAAATATCCCCGCTGTGGGTTCTAAAACTACATCATACACATTAACAACAATGGATGTAGGCAAATATATTGAAGTTGGAAACAGCGGATCAATTGTCGTTCCAAATAACACATTTGCACAAGGTGATGCAATTACGGTTTACAACAACACCACAAATACCATCGCAATAACTTGTTCTGCAACTACCACATTTATTAGTGGTATCAATACTGTAAAAACTTCAATGAATTTACAATCTAGAGGTTTAGTGACGCTTCTTTTTACCTCGCCTACTTTTTGTGTTGCTAGTGGAGCAGTTGCTTAATGACTGGCATATATCAAGTTTTAACAACAAGTTATTGGGGTAATCCAATTGATTTTAAATTATGGGGAGCCGGTGGTGGTTCAGGTAACAAACAATGCGGAGCAAGCCAAAACTCTGGCGGCGGCGGAGGTTTTGTATCTGGAACTTTATTAGGTTACACTTCTGGCACACTTAACATTTATGTTGGAGGCGGAGGTAGTAATGGAGGTGGTAGTGCTTATGGCGGTGGCGGACCTGCTGGTGACGGCAACGCAGGTTCTGGTGGAGGAGCAACATATGTTTATCTTGACGCTACTTTATTAATGGTTGCTGGTGCAGGTGCAGGACAAGGTGCTGCTGGTGGATATCCAAATGGAACAGATGGTTGTGCCGGCAGCGGAGGAACTCAATCGGCTGGAGGTAATGCTTGTACCGGTGGTTTTGGTGGTGGAGGTGGTGGAGTTACTGCGGGAAGTTCTTTGCAAGGCGGTCAAGGCGCAGGTTGTAATGGAGGTGGCGGCGGTAGTGGATATTATGGCGGCGGTGGTGGTCAGGGAGATTGTGGATCATGTCCTGGTGGATCAGGTGGTGGAGGATCAGGATATTATCATCCAACTCTAATTAGTAACTTTGCTTATAGTAATGGTAGTGGTACAACACCTGGCGGCAATACAGATGCAGATTGGGCTAACTCAGCGGGTACAGGTGGTGCATGGAGAGCAGGTTCTGGATCTGCAGGTAGAATGGTCATAACTATTAAGGGCACCAAGTATACATTTGGATACACAGGTAGTTTGCAGACTTTAGCAATAACATAAACGGAATAAAAAATGGCAATAACATTAGATGGTACTATTGGTATAACAGCTAATTCTTTTACCGAAGGTGTTGTTGCTATTGGTAACAGCAGCACATCACAAACTTTATCGCTGACCAATGGTACCGTCCAAACTGTCACAATGAATGGTAATTGTACCTTCGCTATGCCAACAGCAACAGCAGGTAAAGGTTTTGTTCTTATCATTGTGCAAGATTCAACAGGTGGTCGTACCGGCACATTTACGGGCGTGAAGTTTCCTAGCGGTACCGCACCCACACTTACAACAACCGCTACTACTGGTCGTGATATTATTACGTTTATTTCTGATGGTACAAACTGGTACGGCGCCGCTGTGCAAAACTACTCTTGATATCTACTGATGTTTGCGTTTAAAAACTTCTTTCTTGCCAGTGGCGCTGCGGGGATTACTGCCGATTACCTTGTTATAGCGGGTGGTGGTGGTGGCGGTGGATTTGGTGGCGCGGGTGCAGGCGGTTATCGCACAAGCGCAGGAACTAGCGGTGGCGGTGCGTCTGCTGAATTGCAGTTAACGCTATCGTATGGCATAAGTTACACCGTCACAGTTGGCGCAGGCGGGACGGGCGCAGTTGGCGGTGGTGCGGGGACTGCCGGGTCAAATTCTGTTTTTAGTACCATTACTTCTACCGGCGGTGGTTACGGAGCAGATGGTAATTCGGGCAGCGGTGGATCGGGCGGCGGCACAGTTACAAGCACGATTGGCAGCGGAACAGTTGGACAAGGCAAAAATGGAGGCACGGGTCACAACAACGGCGCGGGTGATGTTACTGGCGGTGGAGGAGGTGGTTCTAGTGCAGTTGGTGTAAATTCCCCGTCAGGAAACGCGGGCAACGGTGGGGCAGGTACTGCAAGCAGTATCACCGGCTCTAGCGTCACGCGAGCAGGCGGCGGCGCAGGGGGTGGAGACGGTCGCGGCGCGGCCCAAGGTGGAACGGGTGGCTCGGGCGGTGGCGGCAACGGCGGCGGGGCAAATGGAGACGCAGGAACAGCCGGAACAGTTAACACGGGCAGCGGCGGCGGCGCGGGTGGGTTTCAAACAAGCTCGTATTACGCGGGCAAAGCTGGCGGTTCAGGCGTAGTCATCATCAAAGTGCCATCGACTGCTTATGCCACATTCTCAAGCGGCGTAACCTATTCGTTCAGCAGCGCAGTCAGCGGCTACAACATCTATACGGTCACAGCGACTTCGACAGGTTCGGAGACTGTGACTTTCTCGACTTCGCCCGGCGTTGATTACCTTGTTGTCGGTGGCGGCGGTGGAGGAGGAGGCTATTCGGGTGGCGGCGGCGCGGGCGGTTATCAAACTGCCAATGGACTTGGAATCACAATCGGCACGGCTTACACGGTTACGGTTGGCGCAGGTGGTGCAGGTGGAACTGCATTTGGTGGAACGGGCGGGTTGAATGGAGCAAAAGGCAGTGATTCAGTATTTAGCTCGATTACATCCACCGGGGGTGGCTATGGGGCAGGCTATGGATCAACTGCGGGCGGCGCAGGTGGAAGCGGTGGATCGGGCGGCGGCGGCACTTTTGGTGCGGGCAGCGCAAACGGTGGAGCAGGAAACACGCCTTCAACATCCCCATCACAAGGCAACAACGGCGGCAGCGGCGAAATAGCTGCGATCTTTGGTGCGGGCGGCGGCGGCGGGGGATCAAATTCTGTAGGCAGCTCGGTTAGCGGCACTTCGGGCGGAAATGGTGGCACGGGAACAGCAAACTCGATCAGCGGATCGAACGTCACCTATGCCGGGGGTGGAGGAGGAGGCACGGGAGGAGCAAGCGGTGGCTCGGGCGGTACGGGCGGCACGGGAGGAAATGGGTCAAACGGCGTTTCTGTTTCGGCTACTAACGGAACGACAAACGTTGGCGGCGGCGGTGGCGGGGGAACAGCAGGCTATTCGAGTGGTGGAAGTGGCGGCAGCGGCGTTGTCATCCTCAGAACAATCGACACCATTGGCGCAGTATTTTCAGGCGGCGTTACATACACATCGTCTACATCGGGCGGCTTCAACATCTTTACCGTTACAGCTACCAGCACGACCAGCGAAACGGTGACATTTGTTGCTGCAATCTCTGCCGATTTCCTTGTTGTAGCGGGTGGCGGCGGGGGTGGCGCTGGCGGCGGTGGCGGCGGCGGTGGTGGATATCAAACCGCAACAGGGCTTTCAATAGCGCCAGGAGTTCAATACACCCTCACGGTCGGCGCTGGCGGGGCTGGCGCATCTACTGGGTCGGCTGCAAATGGAACTACGGGTAGTAATTCAGTTTTCAGTAATAGAACTTCTGCCGGTGGTGGCGGTGGCGGTAGTGGAAACGCTGTTGCCGGGTTGTCTGGCGGATCGGGTGGCGGCGGGTCAGGACTGTTCAACCCTACCGGGGGTACTGGTGGCGCAGGAAATACGCCAAGCACATCTCCCGTTCAAGGCTACAACGGCGGCGACGGCAGTGGGTC
>Ga0208974_1000974_pt1 | contig 11410 bp, 10 predicted proteins | sample GreLakmeER15MSRF_FD_187699 | JGI IMG/M metagenome (GOLD analysis project Ga0208974, IMG submission 187699) | Freshwater lentic microbial communities from great Laurentian Lakes, MI, USA - Great Lakes metaG ER15MSRF (SPAdes) | ecosystem: Environmental > Aquatic > Freshwater > Lake | place: Great...
TTGATCTGCACGAACATCAGCTTTCTTGAACGTAATTATAGCTTCCAGATTACGACTAATCTGTTGCATTGTTTTGAATGGAGTAATACCCTTGCTAGATTCTGGCATAACAATCTCTACGGATAGACTGCCTGGAATGGCGCCGGCGGCGAGATAGCCCGAGGAGCAGCGGAGACGGGTAATACAGTATTATTTTGGCTCACATTAGTTTGTCTATTAATCACAACATTAGAAGAATTCTGTGATTCTGGTGTGAGGGCTGGAGGTACTGGCTGAACCGCTGATGCCTGCTGTTGTGGCGGCTGTGATTCAGGAACAGGTGCTGGAGTAGGCGTGGCAGGTGCGGAAGCAGGTGCAGGTGTGGTAGCAGGCGTGGTAGGTGCAGGTGCTGCTGGCGGTGCTGCTGCGCGATGCCGACGCGCGACTATCGCGGCGGCCTCGTTTTGCTCCGCCACTGTGAACTGTTTGCCAGTAGAACCGGCGCCGGCCGCTTCTTCAATCTTCTTCTTAGCATCGTTATATTCCTCAGGTGATATATCTTTCTGCTCACTCATGGTTTTAAGTAGGTTGAGAGCGATCTGGCTGTTGAGCCTAAGTTGCTCGGGGTACTTGTTGAGATCCATTACCTGCAACGTGTCGGCCAAGACCTTGGCCCGCTGAATCTTCGGACTCGGTTCCTCCCGGAGGCTGGCGATAAATTCGCCTATTTTTTCGTAATCGCCACCGAATTTCTCGAACACCTTCCCCAAAAGAAAATCGCCGGCCAAAGCACCCGCCACAGTTGATCCAAGAAGTGCGACGAGGCCCACGCCAAACCCAAGCGCCGCGCCCGGAATCGCACCGATACCAAGACCGAGAACGGCGCCGGTGCCAGCACCGGCACCCGTCGATAGCGCCATAAGCTTCACGCCGAGGGCGAAGCCGAGAGCGCCGCCGATGGCTGATCCTATGTTTGAAATTATTATGTTCCCTACCTTTTCATTGTGTTGCTTCTGGTCTATCACATTTTTTTCCAATGCTTTGTCAGCCTCATTGATCTCATATGCTATAACGCCTAGGGTGATTAGGCTACCTATTCCCGGTAGTCTGACGAAGGCCTTTAGTAACTTCATGCCCTTACCCTGCGACTTAGCAATATCGGCAGGACTCATAGACGGCCCGGCGCCGGCGCCACTCGGCGGCCGCGGACCGCCGCCCGCAGCCGTCACAGCCCTAGCTGCTCCGGGGTTGCCCTTAAGCAGCGCCTTCAGGGCTGCCCCACCAGGAACTAATCTTAACAACATTTTCCCTAGAGATGAAAGTGCCCGAGCGGCCATCTTTGCTATAAAATTCTTCACGCCGAGTAGTTTCTTAATTATATAATCTTTAGCCGCCTGAAAAGCATTCTTAAAAAATTTACCTATACTCTTACCAATTTCTTTTAGAGCGCCGGCGATTTTTGGAATAAGACCCGCTATAAATCTAACTAATCTCACAAATAAGTTCTTGACAGCAGTAACCATCCTCCATAAGCTTCTAAATATGCTTTTTATTTTATTTACCACACTCATGAATAATCGTTTTAGCCCATCCCATAGGCGCGTAATCATTCCGATTATGTTCTTAAATATTCTAACCAGCGGAGCAATAAAGTATTTCATTGCTAGGCCTGATAAGAGTCCTGCAAGAAAACCAAGATTTAAGGGCTTGTCTTTTTCAGGCGCACCTTCTTCGACTGGCGGTCCTGATGGTGAAGGAGGAGGAGCAATAGGTTTACTTAATTGCAATTTACCTAGAAGATCAATGATCGTATCGAGTTTTCGAAATACGACGATCTTGAAATTTTTGAAACTTTCAAGTGATGTTGCCGACTGTACCGGGCTGCCACCGGACGAAGAATCGGCAGAGCTTTCTTTTTCCTTTTTGCTCAGATTGAATCCGCGTGCCAGGCCTCGGGCCAGCCGATATCCTTTTGATATCGCCTGATACCCCATATCGCCAGAGCCTATATTGCCGACGAATCTACTCCTAGCGCCCGATAGCGACCGACGAAGCATTCGACCTGGGTCTATTCTCTTGGTAAAATTCATAGAACTTCCACGGCCAGACTTTCCCGTGGACCTCTTGCTCCCGCTCATCATTTTACCTAGACTTAATATCGCCATATGTTCTACTCTTACCTGCGATAAAACACATCTTAAGTCACTTAATGCATGATATATCGTGTCATATCAATATGATTTCATCTATTTATGATAAAATTCATGGTTATTGACGCTGAGCCGCTTCTTCTTTCTTCTTCTCTAGGTATGCAAGAAGCATATTGACATATAGCTCACGTTCCCACGGTATAAGATTTTCTACTTCAGATAAACTCCATTTATGATATTGCATCAATGAAAAATTCATTTCATAGTAGTTTTTTAGCGTGTTATGAGCGCACGCCATTAAAAAAACTCAGCAACTCCATCAAATGTTACCTTGTCGACCTGATGGCATCCGCCACATGTGTATTCAATCTCATGGCTTAATTTTGGCATTGTCTCGAAGAACTTGGTGATTCGTTCATACTGACCAGTGTTCATCGATTCAATAAATTCTATACTTTCTTCCAATGTGTCTGGAGGAAAGACATTTTCAGCATCATAGACATACTCAATGCATGAAGCCATGAGAGCAAGTTCATTCTTTTCATTGTTGGTCAATTGTCGAATGCTATCGATAGTCGGGTATTTCATCTTTAGGCCAAGCTTGTCATCGATCATGAATTTATCGATATGAAGCTCATTGCGCTTCACCTCTACCTCATCGATCTTGATTGTCACTTCTGTCGCATGATCGCACTTGACACCTTCGCGATTTGAACCTCCACGATGGCGATATGTAAACTTGACTTCTTCGCCCACTGACTTGGCACGCAGATTTAGAAACAGATATTCGACATCGAAATAGGGTAGCTTCGATACATCGACATCTTCTACACATGCGCTAATCGCATCCTTGATGGATCGAATGATGGAATCCTGATCTTCTGATTCTACTGCAATAAGAAGAGCTTTTTCTTCTTTCACTAGAAATGGGCGAAATGTTACTTCTTTTCCCGTTGAGGGAATCTTGATTGCAAACTTAGGCGTAAGAATTTTCGGTAGCGGCATAATATAACTCCATTATAAATTAGAAAGGAAATATCGTCTTTTGAGCAACTATCGTATTTCTACCACCAGCTAATAGTTGAGAACCTGTCGCTGAAAATGCGCCGCCTAGCCCCTGACTCTTTATCAATGAAAACGCTGGCGCAAATCGATTGAGCGTACTAATTCCTCCTCGCACCATATTAGATATGCTACCATCGGGACGAGCATCAGGAAACTTAACATGTTCTTCTTCAAAATATCGATACGAAAATTGTATTGTTAATTTGCCATAGCTATCGTCACCCCATGATAGAGGAACGTCAGCTATATTAAGAGGAAATGGCTCTTTTAGCGAAACCCGATATGCGAAATCTATTTCACGTTCCTGCTGCGTTCCAAAGATATTCAATCCAAATGGGTTAGTAAGAATACTGGTATCATATCCAACGGCCTGAGCTATACCGCTCAATTCGCCAAATAATGATCTAGGGCTACTACGTACGGATTGCATAGATGGCGATGTACCGTATGTATGAATTTCAATTGATGCGCCCTTTGTTCCAGTATCATAGTAACCAACATCAAATGGAGCATGTTGTACGACTGGCTGCCCGCCCACACCCATCGTTCGGCTTGGCCCTAGCACCGAATCCTGCCATCGCATGAAAAACTCGCGCTCGCGCATGTCCTCGCTTAAAATTACGGTAAGCGATAAGTCTTGAGACAGATATCCATAGGGTATCTTGCGTGTCGGGCCGTAGTATCTCTGATCATGAGTCAGTACATTGCGCGTCGGTAAAGAAGCGGATTCAATTCTAAGAGAAAGAGTTCTAGGAATAGATGCTGTGTTATCCATTCTCAACGCCGTCGGTGGCGTTATGATGACCATGAAATAGGCCGGCTTCGCAAAGCCCGTTTCGTGCATATTGGCTACGAAGTTTTTTAGATTGAATTTATTACCACTCATCGAATCACTCCGTTATTAGTCGATTTGAAGAATGTGTCATTAATAGATTCTTTCATTGCTTTCTTTATATACAATATTTCTATCAGCCTTCGCAAATCTATCCAACGGAAGCATTATAGCCATGTTCCATTCTGTAGGGTCGATGCGAAAGAATCTCGACCGAAGATGCGAAAATAGATATTGTTTCACACAGGGGCGAAAGTATTTTAATTTAGACACTCCATTAAGTATATTATATGATATTCGTATCTTTGTATTCTCGTCAAGCGTGTCACTTGTGGTATAGTCATATAACGCATCCATAAGACGCGCTCGAAGTCTGGGTGGAATATAATGTAGATTCAGGCCGTAGAACCCAGGGCCCGATCCAGCTTTGCCCGACACTACACTTGGTCTGAATGGAATTATCAGAGGAAATCTATCATAATATGGCAGAGTCTCTTTAGTCTTTGGGTCATATGAAAATAGATACATATTACCTAGCATCGGATATGATTCATATCTAGTTCTATCGGACTTCAATAGAGTTTGTGGCGAGCTTGATGTTTTCAGGGCTTGATTGCGAAACCAAGTTGATGAAGCCTTCTCCATGGAAGGCAAAATACCTGATTTCTCACCTTTTGCGAGAATTGGTTCAAAGATATAAGCGGCCATATGTACCTATGCGTATAATGTAACTAGCTATTTATCACTTCTTTCCGAACAATTCTCGTTCTGTAATCACTATAAACTTCCATCCACGATCATTACAATATTCAGTGGCCGCTTGCCATTTGGCATTATTGACGCCATATGTCATGACTTCGTTAATATATTTTCTTGTTACGGGCTGACTTGTCTTTCGAACTGTCGGAATCTTTGTCTGCGCCGCTGGCTTTATCTCTATCATATGAATCGTCGTGGGGTTTGAATCGCGCTTGATCTTGACAATGAAATCTGGAAAGTATCTGTGGACTCTACCGTCCAGAGGAGATACATAGGGTATAGCCAATTCTTCGCTTGACCATTGTACGATACTGGAATTTTCATCGAGATAGCGCATGACGCGAAATTCCCACGATGATCTATAGATGATATTTGTGGGATTACCGTTATACTTACTGGGGTTATGAGGAACGAATCTCCCTCTATAATATTTCATAATTGTATATAGCATGATAAATAGAATATAAGGAGAATATATACATGTCGAAGTCCACAATCCCTAATAATGCTAGCATAGGACCGATAATGTATCGGCATAAGCATTAAATGTTTGGTGACGCCTCTGATCCCGCTACTGCCATAGAAAGCGGCAAAAATGCCATCGCATCGCAGATAGGGCAGATGGGTCCGTTAGCTAAGTTATTCGCGTTCAGCGGTAAAGAAAATCTGTCATTTCCTGAGGAACTTCAGCAGATCGATCATTGGGTGACATTTACGGCAATGGAGACACTTCAGGCTATTAGGACAGAATCTTCTAAATCCAAGGCAATGTCGTCAATTACACTTCCTCTACCTGCTGGATTACAAACTGCTTACAACATAAGTTATAGCGAGACTTCATTGGGGGCTCTGGGTCGAGAATTTATGGATGCACTTGGTGGCGATACTAAGGCGCAAGGCCTGCTCGGTGGCGCGGCTGGGGCGATGGCGCTAGGCGCCGGCGCCGGAGCGGGGATAGCCGCACTGACAGGCAGCGGTATAATGGGTGGCGCGCTCACAGGAGCTGCGGGCGGACTGGCCATCAAGGCTGTCGCGGGTGGTTTGGAGGGTGATCCACGGTTGGGTCAAATCGGATTGAGTTCCGTAATGGGCGAAGATAAAATGGCCGCGGCCGCAGCGTCTCAGTTTGGCATAGCTCGTAACCCTCATAAAGTTGTGCTATTCGATAGTGTAGGATTTCGAAAGCATTCATTTTCATATCAATTTACACCAAAAAACAGAAGAGAATCGGAAACCCTTAAAAAAATAATAAAACTATTCAAGTACCATGCATCTCCTGGCATGAACCCCGATGTAACTATAAAAATGGATAAGATTAACAGTATGCTCCCGACCTCGGACAAAGAAGGTAATGTCACAAATGGCAAGCTTAAGGATGTAAAACTTTCTGGAGGTAAACACTTCTATAAATATCCTGAATTTTTTCAAATTAAATTTCATCATCCACAATTTCTATTTACGATAGGTGATTCAGTTCTAACGTCCGTAGACGTTAATTATCATGGCGGAGGTTCTATATCGTATGCACGCGATACCGCAGACGCAACACCAGCCCCAACACAAGTCAATCTTAATTTATCATTTATGGAGACGGATATTATCACTAAGGAAAACATCGAGAAGGGTAGATAATGCCATATTTCTTTACTCCTAATCCGCTTGTATTATATGATCCTCTCAATACAAATAGACGGCATCTAGCTACGGACATAACGCGCCGATTCAAATTGGAGAATGTCATAAAGAGCCCGAGCCTGATTTATTATAACTATATGATAAAGGATACAGATCGGCCTGATATCATTGCAGATAAACTGTATGGTGATTCTACTCTCGATTGGTTGATTTTCGTCATCAATAATATATTCGATCCATATTTTCAGTGGCCACTTACATATAAGCAATTCAACGACTACTTGGCTCAGAAATATGGTAGCGCGAGTGCTGCTCATGCTGGAATTCATCACTATGAAAAAATCATACAGGCGCGAAAAGATTATAATACGCCCGACGGCGAGCGAATTGTTATTCCCGAAAACGCTCTACAGGTAGATCAAACAACATATACTTCATTGGCTAGTAGTGACCGTAGATCGGTTACTAATTACGACTTCGAGGAGAATGCAAATAATCGCAAGCGTAACATAAAACTAATCGACGTTGCATTCATTCCTGCCATAGTTCAGCAATTTGATGAGATATATCGAGCATGAGTTTCGTTCTCGGAAAGGGATCGCTGGATCGGCTTACGATTCGATCCACAAGAGGTAAAGCTGAGACTAATCTATCTTCGCTGGCTACGATGATTACATTCTATGAGGATATGTTTACACCATTCATGTCGTGCGACGTACAAATTACCGACGGTGCTTCGTTGCGAACACAGACAGAAGCTGGCATCATCGGCGGAGAACTCGTATCTGTCGATATGGGTGATGGCGGCGGCGGGCGAAAACTAAAGAGTGATTTTTTTGTGCGCGATATTACTAATGTAACAAAGATAAAGCCTGACGTAGAGACATATACTTTACGCCTCACGGCATTACATGATCTATATGATGCGCCAACTACATTGAATGGTTCTTATACGGGCGAAATAGAAAAATCTATAGAAAAAGTAATCACTGAATTCATTACACCAAAGACAAAAAAGAAACTTATTACGAAAGAGGCTTCCCTAGGTATACAAAGTATCATAGCATCGCAGATTACGCCATTGGCCTTTATAAAACAGTTAACACGCGAGGCTCAGTCTAAAACTAATCCGTCGTCTTTGTATTTCTTCTATGAGACAGTCGAAGGATATCACTTTATTACTATAGACGAACTATTCAGCAAGTCAGTTCCACACACGCATAAATTCATACATGATGAGTTATCTACGTCACAATATTCTCCTGGTGCGTCCGGCCGACTAAGTACGAATATATTAAATCTTCAAATCGATGAGACACCCTCTATTGGAAGTCTACAGGATCAGGGTGTTAGCAGCCAGACTTATAGCCTAGACACACTGACTAGAAAACGTACAATAATCGAAAATTATTACGATGAGTCGTTTAAGGGAGCCAAGGGTGACAATCCTAACTTTCCCACTGCAACAAGTAAACAGTTTTTTGGCAATTCTAAGGGTAAGCTATCGGACAAGGGCGGCACTGCTCAGCATTATATAATCGGTTCGAATCCAAATACTCTGCCTTATGTAAGTAATAGAGACCCAAGTATGGATACTACATTTAGGCACAGACAGTCATTTGCGGCAATAGAGACTATGACAAAAGCTCTATACGGCGCTCGCAGAAAGCATATTTCAATATACGGCAATCCAAACATAAAGCCCGGCGATACGATTGATCTTGCTCTGCCTATGACTACCTCAACGAATGAAAAGAATAAAAATAACCCGAATGATTCTGGAAAACATATTGCTACGGCCGTAAAGCACGTAATACAAATGGCCGAGGGTAAATATGAAACTGTTATTGAATGCATGAAGCGTGGTTCCGATAAACCAATTGATAAGTATTAGGGGAATATTATGGAAGCTGGAGGAGCTACTCCCAAAGATGGTGATCATGCCGGGCTTGATGGATTCGTATGGTTCTTTGGCGTAGTCGAAGACCGCTATGATCCGCTAAATGCTGGTCGCGTGCGTGTGCGCGTACATGGATTTCATACGGCTGATAAGTCTCTTCTGCCGACAGATAAATTACCATGGTCGCAATGTATGATGCCAGTAACTTCTGCATCGTTGGGCGGAATAGGGTCTTCATCTACGGGATTGGTTGAGGGCTCATTTGTTTTTGGGTTTTATACCGACGGCAAAAATAGACAGCAGCCTATTGTTCTGGGTTCCCTAGGAGGTATTGCCGGCAAAGGGCCAGGCGCAGGAGAATCTAGTACGTCGCCCGGAAATGGATTTAATGATCCCGATGCAATATACCCACTTCCGAAAAAAGTAGGAAAAGCAGATACGCCTTCGGTTGGTGTACCGACTGAATTCGGCGGTTCGGATAACACTAATGACAAGTTAGCAAGTTGGGTACCTGATGTATCAGTTGCATCGCGTCATAGGGTATCCAGAGTTGGCGAAGACAAGAACGAAGACAAATATCCAGAAGTCAATAAAGATAAAAAGATCATACCCGACACATGGAGCGAACCCCTTCCAAGAGGGGGTAAGCCGTCGACCTATCCTCATAATAGTGTGACGGTAACCGAATCTGGGCATGTCATTGAAATAGACGACACTAAGGGCGGCGAACGTATTCATCAATATCACCGCACTGGAACATTTTATGAGATACAGCCCGACGGTAATCGCGTAACAAAAGTTGTCGGTTCGGATTATGAAATTATCATTAAGGACAAGAACGTCTATATTCAGGGAGCATGTAACGTCACAATCAAGGGCGACGTTAAGATGCTTTGTGAGGGAGACCTTGTGCAAGAGGTTAACAAAAATTATCATTTGACTGTTCATGGCGATATGATAACCAAGATCGGTGGAAATCAACTTACGGAAATATCGAGCGATAGATCAACCAATGTCGATGGTAAAGATTCACTTCTGGTTTCAGGAAGCGGTATATCCACGATAGGAAACGATTACGCTCTTAACGTAGGCAAAGGAAGAAAAACACAGATTGGGTCTTCAGATGTCAAAATCACAGCGGGTACTGATACCACTGTGGCCGGTGGAGGTATCAATTTTACGACGCCTAATAGTACAAATATATCCAGTGTAGGTGATCTTAACTTTGCGACTGCCGGCAATATAGCCATAAAGTCCAAAGGTACGTTCAAACTCAACGTCGAGGGAGCCGCATACCAGACATATAAGGGTGAGTCTCATTTTAGACATGAGGGCAACTTTCTTTTTTATTATGGAGCAGACACATCGAAAGACTTCGCGGCAGGTACTGATCATGTTGCACCTTCACCCGCACGAAGCAGCGACTCTACTCGTAATACGGCAGTCTCATCATGAGTAGCGAAAACTTACAGAGCGTAATAGATGCCGCGAAGAAAGGCGCTGGCGAGAATGGTCTTGGAAATTCTACTGGAGCGGCCGCGGCCGCTGCGGCAGGACTGAAGATATTTGAATCAGGTAAACTTAAAGATATAGTTGCGCCAGATTTTAATACTCCAGCCGCGGCGGCAAAGGGTGCAGCCGGCGCTATGAATGAAGCCGCGGAGAAAATTACCACTGCTATACCAAGCTTGACGGCGAAGTTAAGTGGCGTGACAGAAAGTCTATCCAGCGCCGGCCTTTCAGAAGCCCTGACAAAGCAAATGGAATCTCTAATGACGGGCGCTCAAACTGCGCTAGGAGACGCGGACGCAGGAAGTACTGCCGCGATTACTAAGATCGCAGATAGCATTCCAAAAAACTTCAGCTTTGACGGTGCTGCACCGGCTGGTGCCGATGGCGCTGCAAGTGCTTCAGTAGGAGGCGCGGCGGCGAGCCTAGAAAATGTACAGAATAACCTAACTGACGCAATGTCAAATCTAAGCGGCATGAAACAAATCGTAAGCACTGCAATACCGACCGCGACGGGCTCCGGATTAGAGGCCCTAACAAATATGCAGCAGCAACTAACCGCAGCCCTACAGAGTACAGAAGGCTTGCTGCAAGGCATAATTGATGCGCTTCCACAACTTCCTGCACTTCCGTTTGCAATTCCTAGCGCAGCATCTATTGCAACTCTTATACCGAAACTACCGACTTTACCGTGCGGGATAAATATCAAGTTAGATGCGCTTGAGGGCGCACAAAAACAATTAGAAGGGATAATGGGCGAACTAAGTTCGACTGTCAATGGTGTGTTTGATAAAATTGATTCGCTGAAGGCTCAAATGGAAGCTTCCCTAAATGAATGCATGAATAAATTCAAAGATGCATTAGGTGAGATAAAGATTCCTACTCTGGAGTTCCCAGCCGAACTACTTAAGGCCTTAAGCTTGATGAAGTTAGATGCTACAGCATTCATGGCTGCGCTCGCAAAACTTAAAATTGATTTTCCCTCGATAGATGTCGATTCTATTTTAAAGAAGATGTTTTCTGGGCTGGATTTCAATTTCTGTAAACTTGTACCTAATGTAAAAATCATCGACGGTAAAGAAGTAACTAAAGCAGAACCTTCGACTACTGCTGTTGCACCACCTGAACCAGTGCCGGAACAGGCGGCACCAACGCCTGCCGCGAAGGCGCCAGTGTTAACACAGCGACTTGGTACAATCACCGAGGGAGACAAAGCTGAACTGGACGGTATTGTGGTATCAGCGCAGCTTGGTGGATCGACGAGTTTGATACCAATCGATAAATGGGCGACTGCTATTCGCGAAAGAATAATGAATGATAGAAACAAGTACTTTCGACTGAATCCTGATAATGATACGTGGGTACCAATAGATCCAGCAGCCAATAAACTATCTCAGGTAGATGAAGAACTAGGCTTACTTGCTACGCTCGCGGGCGCAGCGAAGAATCAGCTTCTTTTTAATAGAGAAAAAAAGGATGCAGAGGACGCAGAGAAGAAAGCACAGAAAGAGAAGGAGGCCGCGGCCCAACCGGCCGCTTCGGTAGAGGCGCGCGAGACCCTGGAGAAGATAAATGCCGACG
>Ga0208974_1000975_pt1 | contig 11401 bp, 10 predicted proteins | sample GreLakmeER15MSRF_FD_187699 | JGI IMG/M metagenome (GOLD analysis project Ga0208974, IMG submission 187699) | Freshwater lentic microbial communities from great Laurentian Lakes, MI, USA - Great Lakes metaG ER15MSRF (SPAdes) | ecosystem: Environmental > Aquatic > Freshwater > Lake | place: Great...
CCGTCGAGTGAGCCAAAGATTGACGAGGTCGACTAAAATTTAGTCTCCCGAGCTACGCTAAGGTCGACTAAAATTCCCGAGCTACGCTAAGGTCGACTAACTAAACTATAAATCCGCTCAACAGTTGGTCAACTTCATCCATCATCAGCTTGAAACGGCGTTGACTAATGCCTGTTGGGTCGCTTGGGTCGTGCCAATACGCAACATCCTTCCGCAAGTGAATCTTGCAACAACGATAGGGCACCGTATTTTCGGTGAGAAGCCGCCTACTTTCAAAGAGCTCTTGCAAGTGCGTGATGAGCACTGCCGTGCTGTAGTTCACTGCGCGCCCGAGTTGCGTAAAATCGCTCGGCTCCATGTTCGCGGGGACGAACCCCAAATCAAACACCGTAAACGAAAGTGAATGAACAAACATGCACAATCTCAGCGAATAAAAGGCGTGCGTTCGGCCGTCTGGGAGCTCTTCCACGCTCTCACTCACTTCGAGCCTCAGACGCTTGTAGCCGCGACCGCTCGATTTCCGTGGGTCAACTGCTTTTTTATTGATACCTTGCACGTTTAACATCAATGTATCCAACTCGGCTTTCGTGAGAGGCACGCGCGTAACAGGGTCCCGCACGGGAATGCCCGCTTTGTGGTCGTTCACCCACAGTCGGTACAGGTTTCGGGCCGTGTAGCACGACAACTTCTTGTTTTTGTCGGGAGCCACGCGCGTGACAAACTGCAAAACTTTCTTGCGCATCTTGCTGAAGTTTTCAAATGAAATGTAGTCCTTCATCGCCCTACAGCTCTTTCGGAGGTCTTGCAACATCTCTTGCCGCGTTTGTGCACTAATAGGATGCGACTTTGGCGACTTGGATTGGCTGTTTGTGTTTGTAACAGAGACAGCGGAGAGCTTCGAATGACGATTGTATGACGTCAAGTAGCGGCGGGATTTGCTGTCAGGCGTGTCGGGGCTGATAGAGATGGGCGCGGATCGCGACGGTGAGTCTCCAATGTCTGCAATGTCGCGAGCCCGCTCCTGCTGTACTTCTTCGAGGAGGTCCATGATAAAATCTTCGATTTCCCCAACCACGCCAATAAGCGAAAACCTGTGTGCGACCTCTTCTTCGCTCATAACTTGTATTGCAAAGTATGTTTGCAATGCGTATTGCTCCTTGAGATGTGTCACCTCTTCCAAAGAAGGAAAATCGCCATTTACAATGCGACGGATGAGGACGTAGACGCGGTTTTGTGAATCCTCTATGCGGTCATCCAGGTATTCAATGGCGGCCATTTCACGGTCCATTGCATACACTTTTCGCTTGCGGTACGCCTTCAGCCGATCGAACAGGTCTTTAATGCGTACAGTCATATGTGCAGGGATGCCTGCCTTGTTTGTCTTGTTACGGTAGGCACGGTTAAAGTCATCAATGGCACGCACATCGTCCTTCGTAATAAAATCAAAGGCATCCATGAAGTAGAATTTGCGCATAAAGAACTCGTAAAAGTCTTCCCATTGTTCTGCCGTCGATGGAAAAGAGAGCAGCATGGCTATATTACCATTTAAGTGCACAAAAATTAAGGATACAGCTATGGCAAATGGAATAGCCTATGGCAAATGGAATAGCCTATGGCAAATGGAATAGCCGAATAGCCTATGGCAAAAATCGCGTGACCCAGTCGTGAACGGCCAGCATCTCGGCCCTTGGGCTGGTCGTGTAAAAAAGCGTGTGCAAAGGGAGGACTAAGATTTGGTTCGCTTGCAACTCGATAGACGTTAGCGTCTCTTCTGCATGGGGTGCATTATCTCGCGGTTCGTACTTACCACCCGCATGCAAGACGAGGATATCTGCGTCTTCTTTAGCGTGAATGATGGTGTATTTGTGTTGCGTACGTGCCCACGAGCCCGGCGCAACGGCATAAACGTCTTTCTTATTTTTCGGAAACCAAGTTTGCGAGAGCACGGAGAGGTCGGGGACACGGTCCTCAATGACGACCGGCTGGCGTTGAAGAAGCATCTGGAAATCAAAGTTGCGGAGGGTCGTTTGCAGGATTTGCCGCTCGGCCGGGTAACGGTAGTAGTAGCCGACGTAGAGCGAGATAATGACGAGCGCTACTAGGGCAATGAACAGTTTGATGGCCTTCATATCTCTATTCTTCGCAAAGCAATTAGCAAGCCAAGGTGAAGCGCAAAAGAAATGCGCGAGTAGAGTAAGTTGGCATTAATGGCCGCAGCGTTGGCAAAATTTGGGGCAAATAGTGGCATCGGTAAGCGAATTATCGGCGCGGTAGCTGGGCCTTTAGCTAAGGGAGCAAGCGGAGCCCCGGCACCTTCAGGAGACTCAAGCACGGGGAACGTACCCGTTGTCGTTGGTCAGCTGGAAACGCGCCGCCAAAGCGACATTGACCGCCGCCAAAACTGGTTCAAGAACTTTATGAGTTTCATCAATTCCCCGACGGTTGTTGTGGTGCTAAAGTACGTCATCTTCGTCATCTTCGTAATACTCGCAGTTCTTTGGGTGTTTGACAAGCTCAAAAATCAAAGCCGACGCCGCGCCCAGCAAAAAACGCAATACCGTGTCGAGTGCCAGTACGAAAAGGGCGGGTGCTCGAAATCCTTTGACTTTGGCTTCTTCTCGATTCCCGGGCTTCCCGCGACCACTTCCAACAACTCAATGTGGACAGACTCGCTCAACGAATTGCGCACGTACAACTCGAACGATTACACGATGACAGCGGGGCGAAAGCCGAATGCTGTCGGGCGCTGTGACAATGAGCGTTTCATAGAGATGGCGGGGCAGCGCACGGTCGTCGGCAAGGATGACCCGCGCAATGTGTGCGTCGATGCCCGGCTCGTGCCGAATGTGGAGTGGACCATCGACCCCGCGAAAAACAACAAGGAATGGGAAAAGCTCCCGCCCGCACTCAGGCACTTGATAAGCAAGTTCGACACTATCGTTATTCCGTGGAAGATTGAGGGAAATATCCTGCACCCCGACTGCAGTAACGCGCACTACAAGGCCGACCCCGAGAAACGGCCCGTACCCTTTTTGGAAGATCATGGCGCGACGTGCAAGTTTGTGGTACCCGAATCGAGCTCGTTCTTTGAGAGGATGCGGCACAAAGACGGCGTCTTGGACGATTGGAGCGCGGTGCGCTATGTGGACTGCACGGATGGGAACTGCGGGGATGTCTTTTAATGGGGGTGCTGGCTTCGCAACCCCCAACGCCGCCCGCTATTGCTGATGTGCTCGCTTTGCTCGCGGGGGCTTCGCGTGATTTTCGTTGTTTCTGTTCATTGTTTTTGTTTGTTGATAGATGCAGCCTCGCCCTTCGGGCTCGGGGTTGCGACCGTCACGAGAGTTTGTGCGCGCCCTTACACGGGCTGGTAAGGTTTTTGCGCGGGTTGCAAGGGTCGCGCATTTCCCATGCAGTTCGAAAGGGGGAGATGGGTTTGGCTCATGAGAGCGAAGCTTGATCGCAAGTACGCATCCTCTGTTTCCAATGTCCATCATCTCCCATACATCCCAAAAACCCGCGCAACATTTTGAGTTACTTCGGCTTTGATTTAGTATGTTGCGCATTTGGCTCTGGTTTTGGTGCCGTCCGCTTGCGTTTTGGCGCCTTCGGTTCGTTATTTAGCACTTTTGTCTCTTTGACTTTGGTTTTTTGGACTGTGGCTTTGGGCTTGGGGACTTGAGAGATGACCTTTGGTTCCTTTGGAACCTTCACTCGTTCTTTTTTGAGACCTCCTTTCATAGAGTGTTCCCGGGCTTTAGCGCTTGCAATGTTTTTGGCGAACGGATGGTCAGGATTGTAAATGCGTTCCAAGTATGCCTTCGAAATCACTGAAGCTGACTTGGAAATTTGAACTTCACGCTCGGCAATATAATCCTTGTCTGCATTCAAATCGTTACGCCACATCGGCAATTCTTTCACATTTGAGCTATCATAATCAATCTTTTCAGGAAGATGGTCATCCGGATTTTCACGTTCATACTTGACCCATAATTCATTCTCACGGTCGCGTTTGCTTCCAAATTGAAAGAACGAAAAGCGCGACTTGGGTGAAACTCGCCGTTCAAATCCGAATGGTACAGGGTACCCAAAATTTCTGGGAAACTTATTGACAATAACTTCCAAACGAGGACTTATCCATTCGTATGGAAAAATGATGAGTGGACACCCGTCTTCTGCACCATCAAATATCGGAAAGACTTTATAGAAGGGAAGGGCTTTGTTGTGTGGAAAGCGCACGAAGCCAATGCAACCACAAGCATTCCTTGAAATGTATAACGTCATGATCAAGTCACCAGGTTTAAACTTATCGCTAAGGGCGATTGTTTTGAGGGCTTTCATGCGCTTATACGTCTCTATGTCATCGTACTCATACTCGTACGTTTCCATTTCGTCAACTTCGGCATCATCTTCATCGGGAAGTAAATCCGACTTGTGCCGTTCACCCTGGTCATTGTGAAACGGTCCTGTGACAAACAATTGTGGAGTGTATCGTTTGTAGATACGACGCAATGTCTCTCGATTTTGCAATATTGTTTTATCAACTGTCTTCATTCTATATCTTCTTCTTTGAATTTAAAAAAACCGTACGATGTGCAACGTCTGATGGGGGGTGCTGGCTTCGCAACCCCCAACGCCGCCCGCTGTCGCGGATGCTCGCTTTGCTCGCGGGGGCTTCGCGTGATTGTTTGTTGTTTATTTGTTGTTTATTTGTTGTTTATTTGTTGTTTATTTGTTGTTTTATTTGTTGTTTTATTTGTTGTTTTATTTGTTGTTTTATTTGTTGTTTTTGTTAGTTTATGGATGGAGCCTCGCCCTTCGGGCTCGGGGTCGCGCTCGTGACGAATGTTTTCACACGTCCTTACACGGAGTGGTAACGTTTTCGCGTGGTTTGCAAGGGTCGCGCATTTTCCATGCGGTTCGAAAGGGGTGATGGGTCACGCTCATGCGAGCGCAGCATGAACGCAAGTACGCATCCTTTGTTTTTCCATTGTCCATCATCTCCCATACACCCCAAAAATCCCGCGCAACATCTTTCGGCCGCTGCGAACACCATTTTTGGGCCTTTTTTCGGGGTCCCCGTCACAAGTTTTGTGCGGCATCTTTTCCGAAAGGTTACCACTTCTGTAAGGGTTTATGTGGTCACCGGAAACAAGTGCTGGTTGCTTGCTACTTTCTGCAGCCGCATTTTATTGATTTGGCAATATACATCCGTCATTTTCCGAAAATCGCAACTTTTTGGGGGGTTGCTACTTTTCAACGTTCCGAGAGACTTGCCGTTCTCAACTTTCACACTTTGAAAACTCGTGGAAGCCCAAGACCCCAAGGCTCCGCGCACCATTTTTGGGCCCTTTTTCGGGGTCCCCGTCACAGGTTTTGCGCGACCCCGCGACCGAAAGGTTATCACGTATGTAAGGGTTTGTGCGCCCCTTGAAACCAAGTGCTGGTTGCTTGCTACTTTTTGCAGCCGCATTTTATTGATTTGGCAATATGGATCCGTCATTTTCCGAAAATCGCAACTTTTTTGGGGGTCCAAGAGACTTGCCGTTCTTAACTTTCACACTTTGAAAACTCTGAATATTGGATGCAGCCTCGCCCTTCGGGCTCGGGGGCGCGCCCGTCACAAGAGTTTTCACGCGTACTTACACGGACTGGTAAGGTTTTCGCACGGTTTGCAAGGGTCGCGCATTTCTCATGCAATTCGAAAGGGGTGATGGGTCTGGCTCATGAGAGCGCAGCTTGAACGCAAGTACGCATCCTTTGTTTCCATTGTCCATCATCATCTCCCATAGGCCCCAAAAATCCCGCGCAACATCTTTCGGCCCCCTGCGAACACCACTTTTGGCCCCTTTTTCAGGGTCTCCGTCACAAGTTTTGTGCGGCAGCTTGGCCGAAAGGTTACCACGTATGTAAGGGTTTGTGCGCCCCTTGAAACCAAGTGCTCGTTGCTTGCTACTTTTTGCAGCCGCATTTTATTGATTTGGCAATATGGATCCGTCATTTTCCGAAATTCGCAACTTTTTTTTGGGGGTCCAAGAGACTTGCCGTTCTTAACTTTCACACTTTGAAAACTTTGAATATTGGATGCAGCCTCGCCCTTCGGGCTCGGGGGCGCGCCCGTCACAAGAGTTTTCACGCGTCCTTACACGGACTTGTAACGTTTTCGTGCGGTTTGCGAGGGTCGCGCATTTCTCATGCGATTCGAAAGGGGTGATGGGTCTGGCTCATGAGAGCGCAGCTTGAACGCAAGTACGCAACCTTTGTTTCCATTGTCCATCATCTCCCATACAACCCCCAAAATCCCGCGCAACATCTTTCGGCCCCCTGCGAACACCACTTTTGGGCCCTTTTTCGGGGTCCCCGTCACAAGTTTTGTGCGACCCAGCGACCGAAAGGTTACCACTTCAGTAAGGGTCTATGCGAACCCTAAAATCAAGTGCTCGTTGCTTGCTACTTTTTGCAGCCGCATTTTATTGATTTGGCAATATGGATCCGTCATTTTCCGAAAATCGCAACTTTTTTGGGGGGGTCCGAGAGACTTGCCGTTCTCAACTCTCACACTTTGAAAACTTTGAACATTGGATGCAGCCTCGCCCTTCGGGCTCGTGGTCGCGCCCGTCACAAGAGTTTGCGCGCGTCCTTACACGGTCTGGTAAGGTTTTCGCACTGTCCGCACGGGTCGCGCGACCCCGAGCCCGACGGGCGAGGCTGAATCCATAACTAAAAATAATCACGCGAAGCCCACGCGAGCGAAGCGAGCACATCCGCGATAGCGGTCGGCGTTGGAATGTCAACCCCCATTGGGGCCAAGCAACCACATATCCACATAATTACAAAAAATGACTTTTGCAAGTATCTTGGCATTGCTAACTCTACGACCATGTGGACCACCACTCGTGTCAACTGGAAACTTCCCGCCGTCGAGGTGGTCCACACCTTTCACCTTCCGTCGACTAAGTTTGACATTATGAAGGGCTTAACCGCTATTCTTGAGACGGATGTGCTCGAGTTTCTCCGTAACATGAGCTCGGTTGAGTTCGTTTTTATCTGGCCTCCAAGCGAGACCTTCATGTCAAGCTCCTTTTCGAAGACAACGACACAAAGCAACAAAACATACAGAATCGACATTGACCAGCTCATAAAGGAAACGGATGATGATGCTCCGGACGACCTCCCGTCCATGCTCAAGTGGATTTCAGCGGCCGCTAAGGAGCATCTCGAGAGCGGCACAATATCGAGCATCGACGTGAAGATTACCTACGCGTGAAAAAACAAAAACAAAAACAAGTTGCATCATTTTGCATTTTCGTCCTAATAATTTCGACATGGATAGTAAGGTGCCCAAATGGCAAACATGGGCGGATACACCGTGCTGAACGAAGACGCAGACATGTACGATATCGTGCGCGGCGCCGAGGTGTGCTCCATCGAAACTGCAAAGAGCATGGGCCTCTTCGACAACATGAAGTACTACAAGGGTGAAGCCGAAACAAACGTGCGCACCTTCTCCCCAAATATTGCGCGCGACGCCGAGCGCCCTTTCCGGTTGTGCCAAGAGATGTCGGACGACCAAGGCTCGCGGCCGATTTGCAGTCTCATTGCACCCGGCCTCATCCCGAAAGCCGACGGCACGTGCGGGAGACCGGATGGCGAGTGCCCGCCCGGTTTCACGTACGACGCGAGCAGCAAAGCTTGCACCAAGCCGCTGCAGCGTGTAAAAATCAACCGGGCCACGCACTGTGCTCCGCAATGGCACGACTGGTTCACCATTCCCAACTTTTCGATGAGCAACGGGTACGAGATGGTGAACGGCGCGTGCCACGAGCCGTGCGGGCCAAACATGGTCCCCATTCGCGGCACCGACCCTCTGACAGGCAAGTCGCGCGGTGACGACGCCTTGGGCAAGTGCGTCGACAAGATGGAGTACCTCGGTGGCAAGTTCGGCGGCGACCCCGACTTTTGCAACCTCGCGTGGATTAAGCGCCTCAGCGTCAAGTGGCCCGACCTGCTCAAAGAGCACCAAGATAAGTACCCCGAATTCGCCACCTTCGGCTCTGACACGATTACGCAAGCAGCACAAGAAAATGTGGTAGAGATTTTGCGCGAGACGCTCAAGCCGCCGCAGAATCTCTCGGCAAACACCGAAAACGCGGATGCCCTGAGCAAGAGCATTGAAACGCCAGAGCGCCTTAATGAGGCCTACGCCGTCTGCGAAAACGTTCTCCGCAACCCCGCGCAAGCGCAAGGCAAGTACTTGGAGGACATGCGGCGCACCATCAAGCTCCTCAATCCCAACATTGACGCGCGCACGCTCGACACCGACATCATGAACCGCTACCGAATCTTGAAGCAAGCGTGCCACTGGACATTCTGTGACAACAAACTATCGCAAAGCTCACGGGCAAACACCATAGGCAAGCCGCCGCTATGCTTTTCCGCGAGCGACATCGAGCGCATCGACCTGAAACCGAAAGACAGCATGTCGACGGCACTGAACGCACAGCCAGGCGAATATCCAGAGCAATACAACGAAATCGCGCCCATCGCGAGCGAGCGCCGCATCGTGCAAAACATCGTGCGAACAATCGTTAAGACGTTGTTATGGTGCGTTACAATGTTGGCGCTCGTCATGGGCATCTGGTTCATCGTCGACGCCATCATCAACCCTTCGCCGTACGAGCACCAGACCAAGCGCGCTATCGAAATCGATGCCGCGACCAAGTTCGAGATGGCAAAAGCGAAACGCATTTTGGACGCATCGGCTAGGCAGTAAGGCGCGCGCGAACCGGTGCGAATGAGCGCCGATGGAGCGCGTGCACGCCCGACTCGCGCAACGCCTTCATGTGCACCGCCGTGCCGTATCCCTTGTTTTTATCAAGTCCGTAAACACCGACCTCGGGATGCTCGCGCGCATATTCGACAATCCAGTTGTCCCGGTCCACTTTCGCAACAATGGAGGCCGCGGCGATTCCACGCACGTTCGCGTCTCCCTCTATCACGCACTTGTAATCGAGCGCCTCTGCATTTGCTCCGGGTGGCGTGTAGGGCTCAAAGTGCGTGCCGTCTACCCAAATCTCTGGCGGACGCGCGTCCTCGGGGCACTTTTGCCAAGCCTCATCGAGCGCACGGTGCATCGCGCGCAAAGTGGCGCGCAGGATGTTGACCTCGTCGATTTCGCTCGAGTCCGCGTAGCCGACGCCCCACGAAATGGCGACGCGTTTGATGTACTCTGCTATCACCGGCCGCCGCTTCTCGCTCACCTTTTTGCTGTCCCGAATCGCATCCCAGAGCGCGAAATTACCGTCGGGGCACTCGAGCGGGAGCACGACCGCTGCGGCCACGACGGGGCCGAACAAGCAGCCCCGGCCCACCTCGTCACACGCAAACACGGGTGCGTCTTGGTCCGCAAACATTCTTAACACGCACTATATATTAAGGTAGACTTCTCACTATTAACATAGATGGAGCCTTCGATTTTTCCCCAAAGGCCGCGCCTACTCGTGATTGGCGATATCCACGGCGACTTGGAGCGACTGACGCACTTGCTGATTTCCACGCGCATCATGAACGACAAATTTCAATGGACCGCCGAGCCCAAGGACACCTGGGTCGTACAGATGGGCGACCAAATCGACTCGCGCATGCGCAACAACGCCGCAACAAGCAACGAAGATGGGCCCGACCCCAGCCCATGGGAGACCACCGCCGACGTGCAGGTCGTGTTTTTCATGCGCAACCTGGACAGAGAGGCGCGGCGCAGCGGGGGGCGCGTCATCTCGCTTCTCGGCAACCACGAGATACTGAATGCGCTCGGCGACATGTCCTACGTGTCTGCCAAGTCTCTCAACATGCTCGGCGGCCCCAAGAATCGCGCGAAAACGTTCGCGCCCGGAGGCTACATGGCGCGCATCCTTGCCGACCGCCCCGTCATCTTGCAAATTGGGACGTACGTGTTTTGCCACGCGGGCTTGTTGCCTCATCACGGCACGGACTTTGCGCACATGAACCATTTGTGCCGCAAGTTCCTCCTCGGCTTCCCCCTGTCGGCCGCCGAGCAAATGATATTCCACGCTCTGTTCATAGACGGAGAAGGACTGCTCTGGACGCGCGCGGCGCTGACGCAGGAATACCAAACCAAACTCGCAAGCACACTCTCGAGCATTAATGCCACCGACCTCATTGTCGGGCACAATCCCATGCCCGACGGCATCACGACCACGCCTGAAAAGAATCTGTGGTTTGTTGACACGGCCATATCGCGCGCGTTCGACGACATTGGCAAAATCATGTGCCTCGAGCTCATACCTGGCCGAGCCCCAGCGAGTATTCGCGTCCTGATGCCGGACGAAAAAAGGACTTAGGGAGCACATTCGTCTTTGCTCACAAATGGACAGCGCCGACCTCTTCACTACTCAAATTGACGAGTGGTTTGCAGAGCAGTCCTTGCGCGTGCGAGCGCAGGAGCGCGTTAAAGCGAAGCCGTCGCAGCCAGTTGCTACAAGTACTACGCCGCCGCCCAAAATCGACTTTGCCGTGTCTAAAGTATTGCGCTCCATTTCCGACTTTGAGGCGGCCAAGAAGAAGCGCAGCGGGCTTAAGGGCTCCGGCACTAGTGCATGGAATAAGTAGCGCCTACCAATGCTACAAAACGATGTCGCCAAGCACGTGCGAATATTTGCCAAGCACTTTCCTAAAACCGTCAACTCAATATCGGTGGAGCGCATGAGCCGCTACATTCGGGATGTGGTCAAAGAGAAAGAGAAAGAGTTGGCGCAGCTCGCTGCCATCACGACCGAGGTGCAGCGGCTCTGGAGCTTGCGCGCGCACGTACAAAACATGTGTAAAACGAATCGCGGCGTACCGCAGCGCACACCGCCGTGGTACGCCATTCGCAAGCTCGGTCTCACGGCGAGCGACTTGGCGCAAGCGAACGACGAGGGCGACTTTGGCAACAGAAAGCAGCTGCTGCTGAAAAAATTAGGCGTCGTCCCAGATAACATGAGCGCGTTCGGTTCAGAGATTATGGGGCACGGAACGATGTTTGAGGACATGGCGCTACGCGGCTACCAGGCGCGCAACGACGACGTCCCCGTGCACGACTTTGGCCTCCTCATTCACAAGGACATCCAGCGCTTCGGCGCGTCGCCCGATGGCATCACCGAGTGGGGCCGCATGGTAGAAATCAAGTGCCCTCCAAAGCGCGTGATGAATGGCACGATTAAGCGGCAGTATTTAATACAAATGCAAGCGCAGATGGCGGTGACAGGGCTGACGGAGACGGACTTTGTGGAGGCCAAAATCGAGGTCCTGAACACCGCCGAGTTCTTGGCGCTGCCCGATGAGCCGACGACGGACGCGGGCGTGGGTCTGCACTTTGTGAAAGACGACGTCGCCGAGTACG
>Ga0208974_1000976_pt1 | contig 11387 bp, 12 predicted proteins | sample GreLakmeER15MSRF_FD_187699 | JGI IMG/M metagenome (GOLD analysis project Ga0208974, IMG submission 187699) | Freshwater lentic microbial communities from great Laurentian Lakes, MI, USA - Great Lakes metaG ER15MSRF (SPAdes) | ecosystem: Environmental > Aquatic > Freshwater > Lake | place: Great...
CCCATTTGGATGAGAGTGGAACGACTCGCCCATATCGGGTGCGGTGGTCAGCAATCAATGATGAGACCGATTGGGTTGAGAATGTAAACACTCAATCTGACTATCAAGACATTCCCGATGGTGGACACATCACGGGCATTCGCGGTGGCGAGTTCGGGATTATTCTGATGGAGAAATCAATCTCCCGCATGAGTTACGCCGGAACACCGTTCATCTTCCAATTCGACAACATATCACGGGGCAAGGGCTGTATTGCTGCGGGTTCGGTGTGTCAGTATCAAGGGTTGACATTTTTCTTGTCGGATGATGGGTTTTATGTCTGTGATGGGCAGAAAGTCACTCCTATCGGGGCAGAGAAGGTAGACCGTTTCTTCTTCAATGATGCGAATTTGGACTTCACCACAATGTCAGCGGCGGCAGACCCAATTCGTAAGATGATTATGTGGAATTACCTGTCCATTGACGGCACAAGAAAGCTGATTGTGTACAACTTCACGATTGGCAAATGGTCGTTGATGGAGACCACATCGGACTACATTTCTGACGCTTCAACTGCATCTGTGACTGTTGAGCAATTGGATTCGATTAACGCATCCATTGATGCTCTGCCCGTGAGTTTGGATTCTGCTTTGTATGCTGGTGGAAAGTATTTCCTCGGCGGTACAGATGGGACACGGGTTATCACCTTCACCGGAGCAAACAAATCAGCGGTTCTAGAAACGGGCGACATTGATGCGGGACGCTCGATAGTTATGCTGGCCCGTCCATTGGTGGATAACGGCTCTGCGAGTGTTTCTGTGGCCTCTAGAACGCTTCTAACGCAAAGTCTTTCGTTTAGCAATGCGGCTACTGCTGATGCTGATAACCGTGTGTCGCTGAGAAGTTCGGGAAAGTATCACAGACTGCGGATGCAACCAACTGGCGACAATTGGAAAACCGCGATGGGTTTGGATGTTGACATTGTTCAACAAGGTATCCGCTGATGTTTAGGATTCTTCCATTTGCCGGAGGTGAACCGCGATCTGTTGCGGAAGTCGTTAACGGCATCATGAACGGTAAGACCAATAACACGGGAAGCATCACGCTTGCTACTGGTGGTGCTACCACTACGACCATCACTGATAGACGAATCGGGCCGGATAGCATCATCTTGTTCATGCCACTAACAGCGGCAGCAAACACCGATGCTGTGCCATACGGGGCATTTCAAGACAATACAGATCAGACCATTGCAAGCACTACCACTGCTTATCCGATGACCTTTGACACGACTGATTACACCAACGGGGTGACTGTTGTAACGAGTGGTGGATTGGCCTCTCGGCTAACGGTTGCGAATGCGGGAACCTATAACCTTCAATGGTCGGGACAATTCAACAATACCGATACTCAACTTCATGATGTATCGGTGTGGCTTAGAAAGAATGGAACCGACATAACGGGTTCTACGGGGTTTATTTCAATCCCAAATTCGCATGGCGGTGTTGATGGGCACATCATTGCGGGATGGAACTACTTTATTGAACTTGCGGCAAACGACTATGTGGAAATCATGTGGTCAGCTACAAACACAGCGATAACCCTACAGCACATTCCTGCCGGAACATCCCCCACAAGACCATCAACAGCATCTGTAATTGCTACATTAAGCTATGTCAACACCTCATCATCGTTCAATGTGTATGTCAGTTCACGGGGACAAGGAACCGCAACGCTGACACATTTTGCAAACTCAACCGCTGACAAAACATTTGGGTATGTAATAGTTGGCTGATACAATGACTCTAGTGGATGACCCTGCTGGAGTCCTTTTAATGAAAGGATAAGTCATGGCAACGCAAATGCAGACCTCTACTACCACCACGGCAGTAGACCCCACTATTCAGCCGTATCTCACTTATGGTCTGTCTGAGGCACGAAAGCAGTACGAAGGTGGTGGCCCTCAGTTCTACCCCGGTCAAGGGTTTGTAGGCCCATCCACTGCCACACAAACCGCACTGCAAGCCCTACAAGCAAGGGCAATGGCTGGCAATCCTCTGTTGGCTCAAGCGCAAGGCAATGTGAGTGGGATGCTCGCGGGTGACTATCTCGGCGGTAATCCATTCTTTCAAGGCGCATTCCAACCCGCTGCGACTGCTGCACAAACTGCCTTTCAAAAGTCCATCGGTGACATTTCTAGTGCTGCTTCAAAAGCCGGACGATATGGCTCGGGTGCGATGGGTGACCTTCAAAGTCAAGCGGCTGGAACCTTTGCCCAAAAGCTGGCGGACACTGCTGGAAAACTCTCTTACGAGAATTACGCTCAAGAACGCCAAAACCAAATGCGAGCACTCGGCATGGCTCCGGGACTCGCAGAGGCCGACTATGGCGACATAAACAAATTGTTGGGTGCTGGTCAACTGGGGGAGGGTTATCAAACCTCTGCTTTGCAAGCGGATATGGCGCGGTACAACTTTGAGCAAAATGCACCACAAAAGAATCTCACGAACTATCTGAATATGGTTTACGGGTTCCCTGCTGGTCGGACACAAACGCAAACCACACCGTACTACACGAACCCCACCGCTACGGCATTGGGTACGGGTTTGCTCGGTCTGAATCTGTACAACGCCGGAAATCAAGCAACCGGAGGCGGATTAACCAATTTCTTCAAGAGTGGGTGGAACACATTGACAAGTGGTTTTGGCTCTCCCGTTAACACGGGCCTATATGATGACTACTCAAGACGCAATGATGTTGATACCAACTTCTAAGGACAATCATGGCACTACTTGACATATTCGGCACGACTCCTTCTTACTACGGCGGTCTATTGGGTGAGGACGAGTTAAATCGCGTCCGGCAACAAGCCCAAAATCAAGCACTACAAAACACTGCATTGGCTCTCTTGCAAGCTGGCGCACCGAGCAGAACGCCGGGGAACGAAGCACTCGCCATTGCACAAGGTCTAGCGGGTGGTCAGCAAGCCTACAGACAGACTATGCAAGAGGGCTTGAAAGACAAGCTGCAAGAGATGCAGATTATGGACTATCAGCGCAAGCAAAAAGAGGCAGAGAACGAAAAGGCTCGGATGCGACTTGCTCAAGGAATGCTGCCCTACGCCATGCAAGAACAAGTAGTCAATCAAGGCACTTATGGGCGCGGCTTGCCTGTTGGTGACGCTGTGGCTGAACAGCTTGCACAAGAGAATGCAATGTTTGGCCCCGCAGGGATGCGGAGTTTGGAAGAATCTGCAAACTATCCCGTACAAGACACAAGAATGGCACAAACGGCAATGCCAGCAGAAACGGCATTTGTTCCCAATCAAGCTATCTTAGGACGCTTGCAACAAATTCTGCCTTTCAAAGATTTTGAAAATGTCATGCAAGGCATCGAGCGCAGACAGAAACTGACTCAGCCGGATTACATAACCTCCGGACAAACAATTTTGCAAAAGACTGCATCTGGCTTAAAGCCCGTATTTAAAGGTCAAGATTTCAAAATTGTAGACAACGCAATCTATGCTGTAGACGAAAACGCACCCAATGGGTTGCGGCTGGCAGTTGATAGGTCGGGTAGATTCACGGGGGACTTTGGCAATCTGTCTAAAATTATGTATGGCACAGATAGCCCACAAAACTTAACGCCGGAACAATCAAGCAAACTTTTAGCAGAGGCAAAGGTTTATAAGAAATCCGGTGCTGGTGGTGACATTATTAACTATCCCCCCGGCGCAGTGCCTGTTGGTAAAGAGGGTCAGAATAAACTTGATACATTAGCGTTGACAACGGGAGACCGTTTGGCCCAACTTGACAGAATTGAATCATCGTTCAATCCGGCTTATCTTGAAACACGATTCAAGGGAACTCAAGCATTACGCGCATTGGGTGAGAAATCGGGCTTGTCTAAACTAACCCCTGCTCAACAACAAGAATTAACCGCATACACCCAATTCCAACAAGATGCAGTTCGGACATTGAATGCGTACATCAATGAGCTTACTGGTGCGGCTATGGGTGCAGGTGAAGAAGCTGACCGTCTTAAATCGGGCGTTCCAAACCCCGGATCGGGGTTGTTTGATGGCGATAGTCCAACGCAGTTCAATGCAAAGCTGAAGAACACTTTGCGCGACTTGCGTACAGTAGAAGCGCGAGTGCAATACATCAAAGCCAATGGCCTAAAGTTGGTGGATGTACCGCTGAACAAGATGCCGGACATTATGCGGAAACGCGAAACAGAATTGATTAAATCGCTCGGACTTGATGTATCAAAGCCGGAAGATAAAGCGATTCTCAAAAATCGATTGGCCTCTGAATTCGGATTGATGAGGTAACACCATGTCTGTAGTAGATGAATTGCTGAGTGGGACTTCAACGGAAGAACGAAAGATGTTCCCCGTGAGTTCGAGTGTGGTCGATGAAATCTTGTCGCCATCAACAACGCCGAGACGAATGGTGCGGGATGAAACAATCGTCCCACAGCGAACCTCTGCGGGTGCTGCTGACATATTCACGGCATTGAAGGCCGGAGTACCAACCGACAAACAAGCGGCAATCAAGCTATTTGCAGAGGCTCGGGGCATACCGGAAAGCCGCTATCGTGTTGTCGGTAATGAGATTGTTTACCAAGCGGATGATGGCAAGTTCTATTCCGAAGTTCCCGGCATGATGACCAAGCCGATGACTTCAATGGCGTACAACTTGCCCGATGTATTGGAAGCTGTGCCGGACATAGCTGCGGGGATTGCGACCTCTCCGATGCTCATGGCTGGCCCTGCTGGTGCTGCGGCAAGCATGGGAATCACGAGTGCGGCTGCGGCTGGTGCAAATGCAATTCGTCAAAACATTGCGGGACTGCTTGCAGATCAAGAAGTATCCGGTGCTGACATTGCTAAACAAGGCATAGTGTCCGGTTTATTCCAAGCTGCACCGTTGGGCGTAAGTAAATTCTTGGGGCGTAATGTTGCAAAAGACATTGCAAAGGTAAACGCACCCGAAGTAGCGGACTTGGTGCAAAAAGCAAAGGACTTAGGAATTGACCTAACTCCGGCTGAGATAACCAATCTGCCATCTCTCAAATCACAGCAAAAGGTGTTGGGAAACATTGTAGAGAGCGCGGACACACTCGGAGACTTTTATCTAAACAGATACAAAGAGCAAGTCCAACCCGCTGTAAACAAGTTCTTGTCTGGCATTAGCAAGGTCGATGACCCAATGACTGCGGGATACCGTGGGCAAAAGGCATTGAAAGATCGTGTCGTTCAATTGGAGAAGGCAAGGGAAGAAGGCAGCGAGCCTTTGTATCGTGCTGCATTTGAAAGATCAGTACCCGTAGATGCTCGACCCGTTATTGCCCAAATTGACTCGATGATGAACATTGCAAAGGGTGATGAACTCAAAGCATTGCAACGCATCAAGAATAACCTATACCGTGAGAAGGCCACTTACAACGCACAAGGCGATGAGGTGATGGTTAAGGTGGTTGAAGATCGTCTACCTGCATTGCAACGCGCAAAGTTTGACATTGACAAGATGTTCAAAGAAGAATCATTTTCGTCAATGGATAATTTAATTCAATCTGAAATAACTAATGTTCAAAAAAACTTAATTAAACAGATGAGCAAAGACAATCCGATGTATGGTGTGGCAGACGCTCGATTTGCTGAATTGTCTAAGCCTTTGAATGAGTTTGCTGAACGGCGACCGGGCCTATCGTTAACCGCGATCACAAAAGACAATCTAAACGATTTGGCAAACAGACTATTTGCAAATGCTTCACCTCAGACCATTCGCTACACCCGTCAACAGATTCAAGCGGTAAGCCCCGAAGCATGGAACGATGTAAGTCGGGCGTACTTGGAACAGCAATGGGAAAAGGCAATGAAGCAGCGCATTGGGGCCAAAGAACCCCGTATAGATGCGGGTGCTGATTGGAAGATGCTGATAATGGGGGACAGTAAGTCACAAAAAGCATTGCTAGAGGCATTGGGGGCGCAACAGTTCCAAGCACTGAACAACCTAACGCAAGTGTTAGAGGCTGCAAGTCGGGTAAAGAAACTCGGGTCGGACACTGCTTTTAATCAAAGAGCAATGAAAGAGATGGAAGATAATGCACCGGGGGCATTGGCTGCATTTGCTCGGTTTACTGGAACCGCGCTGTCTCCACAATTAATTGGTCGGACTTTCAAAGATTGGGCAAATGAAAGGGCATTCTCAAAAAATGCTGAACAGTTGGCTCAAATCATCACAAGCAAAGACGGTATGAATAGACTTAGGGAGTTAAAACGAATGTCACCAACTACACCAAAATTCGCAGCCGGTCTAACGCAATTAGCGTTGGATTATGGAATGATTGGTAGCACACTTAGCGAGGACTAAATCATGCCAAAAGTAAAAATCAGCGAGTACAGCGCAACCGCTAACTCAAACACAGATGTAGCATCAATTAACATTGATGAGGGCTGCGCTCCGAGTGGCATCAATAACGCCATTCGTGCGGTGATGGGCCATCTGAAAGACTTTCAGCAAGGAACCTATGGAGACCCGTTTAATGGGCCAGTAAACGGTACTGTGGGGGCTACGACTGCTAACACGGGTGCGTTTACTACACTGACCACAACGGGGACTATTAACCTAATCACCGTAGGCCGTGGCGCAGGTGCTGTAGCCACCAACACTGCGGTGGGTGCTAGTGCTTTGGCGGCTAATACAAGTGGTGCGGCAAATGCAGTTTTTGGATATGACGCATTAAAAGCAAACACAACAGGGTACGACAGTGTGGCAGTTGGTCATTCGGCCCTACTTGTTGCTACAACTGCAACCAACAACACTGCTGTTGGTCGTGCCGCACTTGCCGCAAACACAACTGCATCTAACAACACGGGTCTTGGCTATGTTTCTCTTGCGTCTAATACAACTGGCGCTAGTAACACGGCCGTAGGTGCTAATGCACTTCAATCCAACACCACAGCCGACCGCAACACTGCTGTAGGTTATCAGGCGGGGTATACAAACACAACTAACATTGCCAGTACTTTTGTTGGATACAGGGCGGGTTATTTATCTACTGGCGCACAATGCACATTTGTTGGTGACAACGCTGGTCAAAACTCAACTGGAACATTAAACGGATTTTTTGGTCAGGCCGCAGGATATTTAGTTACCTCTGGCGCTAAAAACACCATCCTTGGCTCATACACAGGCAACCAAGGCGGCTTAGACATTCGCACAGCAAGCAACTACATCGTGCTGTCTGATGGGGATGGAGGGCCAAAAGCATATAACGGCAACAATGTGTGGTTCTTTGGTGATGGTTCTGCGGTTCAGTCTGGAGATATTCGATTAAATGGACAAGCCTCAAGCGGATGGGGGCCAGTTATTGGAGGTTACACAGGAACGCCCGGCTCGCTTACAGGCAGATGGTATGCGGGGTCAAATTCATGGATCAAGGGCGGCACAGCGTATGACACTTTCACCGTAATGGCAGGTGCTTCTGGTGGTGTGAACTTGGCGGCGGCAGGAACATCTTGGACTTCTGCTTCAGATGAGCGATTAAAAGACATCATTGAGCCAATTACTGATGCCGCAAACAAAGTATGTACTATTCGGGCCGTTATTGGTAAATACAAAACAGATGACGAAGGAAAACGCCGTTCATTTTTAATTGCTCAAGATGTTCAAGCCGTGTTGCCAGAGGCGGTTTCTGAAAGCCGCAATTCAAAAGAAGACACAACTGAGTATTTGCAACTTGCCTACACAGATGTAATTCCCTTGCTGGTCGCCGCAATAAAAGAACTCAAAGCAGAGGTTGACAGCCTCAAAGCCCAAATCAACGGAGCATCAGCATGAATGAAATCACCGCAGAACAAATCCAGAAGCATTATGACGCTTGCATGGACAGCGTGAACCTCATCAACGGCGGCAAGCCCGAAGGTATGGAAGATGCTGAGTGGGCAGACTGCCTACAAAGGAATCGTGACCATTTGAAGATTATGGTCGCCAAAGACTTTATGCAAGGTCAGGACTTGGCCCCGCTGATCTCCGCCATTGCCGTTGGTCAATAATGTTTTACGTCTACGAGCATATTCGCCTTGATTCCAATGCCGTCTTTTATGTCGGCAAGGGGTGTGGGGATAGAGTGCGCTCAAAAGACAAGCGCAATAAGCATTGGCATTCGGTTGTTGAAAAAGCTGGATATGTTGGTCAAATCTTGGTTCAAGACGAAGATGAGGAATTAATCTTTCTTGCAGAGCAAGAGCGTATTGACCAACTTAAAAGGCTTGGTTTTAATTTAACCAACAAAACTGATGGCGGTGGTGGTGGCACAAAAGGATACAAGCACACCCCAGAATCATGTAAAAAAATTTCAGAAAAACTAAAAGGCAAGTTGGCTGGTAGTAAACATCCTAGATTTGGTCTGTATGGTTCTGATAATCCCATGTTTGGCATGAAGCAATCTGCATCTGCACGACATGGAATGTCTGTAAACTGTTGCATGAAAAGACCAGAAGTTGTTGCCAAAATTAGTGGAAAAAATTCATTGCTTGCAAAGTCAGTTGAATATCAAGGAAAGGTATATGAAACCATGAATAATTTAGCAACCCATCTAGGCATATCAGGGCAGACACTTAGGTCAAGAATATTCAGAGGACAATCTGAAAAGTATGGCTATAAAGTGCTTGGTCATACCAAAATGCTGGCAAAGGATTTCTGGACAACTGAAGATTTGGCTCCATTGCAGGCGGCATCGGCATGATTAAACTTGACTTGTCTCTAGAAGAAGTAAACAACATCCTTCATGTATTGGGCGAACTTCCCACCCGCATGAATGCCTATCCTCTATTGATGAAGATCAAAGAGCAAGCGGAGGCTCAGTTACCGAAAGAGCAAAGTGAGTGAAGATGTGGACAAGCGATTAGCAGTGCATGAGGCGATATGTGCTGAACGCTACATCAAGATAGTCGATCAACTGTCTGATGGGTCTAAGCGCATGAGCAAGATTGAATACTTGCTTTACGCTGTGATTCTCGCTGTGTTGCTTGGCCCCGGCGTAGCTGCTGACTTTGTAAAGAAACTAGTGGGGATTTGACATTGACCCTCTCACGCTATTGGCGATGGCAAATGGATGCGTTGCTGCCATCCGAAAGGGATGTGAGTTATACAAAGATGTTAAGGGAACGATTTCTGCGGCGCAAAAGACTGCCAAAGAGGTTACAGCCATTGCAGAGGAGGTCGGTGGTTTCTTTGGGTTCTTCAAGTCGAAGAAAAAGCCTACAGCGACTCCCGTTGCTACGCCTAAGCCAAAGAAGGCAGAACCCGAAGTATGGGACGAAAACAAAGTCGTTGCTGATTTGGCGGCTAATCTCGGACAGTTCTTCAAGATTCAGCAACAGCTTGCAGACCATATCCGAGAAGAAGAAGAAAAGTCTAAGAATGTTTATGACCCAGATCAAAACATCATGGAATCTGCTCTCAACCGAGAATTGGCAAAAACTCAGTTTGAAAAGCTATCTAAGGAAATTAGAGAGATCATGGTGTATCAATCTCCCAAAGAGTTAGGGAACTTGTACACCCGTGTAAATCAGATGAGGGTGCAGATTATTGAAGAACAAGAGCAAGCAAGATTGGCACAAGAGAAAAGGATTCGTGAAGCAGAATGGCAACGGCGCAAAGTGATTTCAGCGATTCAAGACAAAGCGATCTACGGGGTAGCTTGCCTAATATTTCTGCTGTATCTCGTTTTGTTTTTCACTTTACTCGTTATGGACAGAAAAGTCAGATGGGGTTTCTAGTCGCTCTCATTGCAATGGTGATTGTGTTCGCCTTGATGCTGCCATTGATTGGTAGTATCTACTACGACACATTGGCTGTACAGAAAGAAAGCAAGATGCAAATTGAGCGCATGGAGCGACTTCGCCAACAGCTAGAGCAAGACCGTAAAGATTTGGACAGAATGAAAAATGAGTCAAAATAAATTCTTGTGGTGCGTGATTGTCATATCCATTGCGGTGGTTCTGCTTTTGGGTGGATGTGAGGACAGATATAGATATGTTTGTCAGAACCCCGACAAGTTTGATCTACCGGAATGCCAAAAGCCCCGCTGTCTGTTTACCCAAACTTGCCCCGAGTATCTAGTCGCTCCCATCTTGACAAACAAGATTGAACCGCCAAAGGCTGAAGAAAAGAAAGCAGAGGTTCCAAATGCAACCAAGTGAGAGCAAGTACTCAATGAACGACAAAATCCAATTGGTCGAGACTTATGTTTGGGCTAGTGTCGTTTTGATTGTGACCATCATTCTTGCGGGTATCGTAATTGCAATGCTCTATTCAGTCACATTCATTACTCAACCAATCAAAAGCCTTGCGCCGATTGACCAAGCCTATTTGAAGATGATGAATGACATAGTATTACTTATTGTTGGTGGTATCGGTGGCGTGATGAGCCGAAAGGGTGTTCAAGCGATTTCAGACAGAGTATCTACACCTACCCCACCCGCTACAGTTTCAACGCCTTCTACGCTTGTTTCTGCGCCTTCTAGCCCACCTCCCGCGCCATCAAACGCTCTGCCCGTGTGGGTCAATCCTCCTTTGGATGAAAGTTGGGTTCCCCCCCCTCCCCCCACTACCCCACCCCAACATTTAGAAGCTGACTCAGTGCGAGAAGAAATCGCTGCTGCTCGGCATGAGGTGAAGAATGGTTAACCCCTATTTCATCATTGGGGCGATGATTGCGGTAGCTGGTGCTTACGGCTATGGGCATCATGTTGGATGGGGTGATCGTGACGCTGAGATGCAAGTTGAGATCGCCAAAAAGAACGATGAAGCGCGAGAGAAAGAACGCGAACTTGCCCAACAATTGAATGACCAATCAACCAAACTATCGGAGGCCAATAATGTCATCAATCAAAAACAGTCTTCTCTTGATCGTGCTATTCGTGATGGTCGGCTGCGGCTCCAAACCACAAGTTGTGTACAAGCCACCACAAATGCCCCCACTCCCACCGGAGATCAGCCAAAAGAGAGAAGTGAACCTCAGCGACCGGTTTATGAAACTACTGACTCCGAACGAGCAACCCTCCAAGCAATCGCCGAAATAGTGGCTCAAGGGGACAAAAACACCGCGCAGCTAAATGCGTGTATTGACTCGTACAACAAAGTGATGGAGGTGATGAATGCTAACCGCTGAACAACTAAAGAAACTCCACATTGGGGCTGAATGGGTCGATGCACTTAATGAGACCTTTGGCAGATTCAATATCTCCACCAAACGCCAACAAGCTGCCTTCATCGGGCAATGTGGACACGAATGCGGACACTTCAAGACATTGGAAGAAAACCTAAATTACCGCGCTGAAACGCTCATGAAGCTGTGGCCTAAAAGGTTTCCTACTCTTGAGTTTGCCAAACAGT
>Ga0208974_1000978_pt1 | contig 11378 bp, 13 predicted proteins | sample GreLakmeER15MSRF_FD_187699 | JGI IMG/M metagenome (GOLD analysis project Ga0208974, IMG submission 187699) | Freshwater lentic microbial communities from great Laurentian Lakes, MI, USA - Great Lakes metaG ER15MSRF (SPAdes) | ecosystem: Environmental > Aquatic > Freshwater > Lake | place: Great...
TAAGTCTGAAAGAGAAGGTCAACAAGATCTTGTCTATAACCACATTGTCCTTCTAGCCAAGAACCAAAAAGGTTTGGAAAACCTTAACAAGATTAGTGAGATTGCATGGACAGATGGGTTTTTTAAAAAACCAAGGTTTGACTTTGAGATTCTTAAAAAGTATAAAGAAGGAATTATTGTAACGTCTGCTTGTCCTAGTAGCGTTATTGTTAAAGCATTAGAAGAGCAAGAGTTTGCAATTGCTAAAAAGAACATTAACTGGTTTAAAGATAACTTTGGTAGCGATTACTACATTGAGGTTATGCCACACAATACACCAGAAATAAATAAATATCTTATTGAACTTGCTGATGAATTTGGTATAAAGGTTGTTGTTACGCCAGACTGTCATCATTCAGATACATTGCAAAGAGAAATACAAGAGTTTAAATTAATTTTAAATACACATGGAAAAATAAACAAAGAAGCAACATACGAAAAGTCTAAAAAGAAAACAGACATGATGGAGCGACTTGATTATTTATACGGACAAGACCGCCAAATAACATTTAACAAATTTGATATTCATCTATTATCTTATGAAGAAATTAAGGCAGCAATGGAACTGCAGGGTATTGATCGACCAGACATATACTCAAACACAATACTTTTGGCAGATACAGTAGAAGACTATGACATTAAAGATGGGCTAAATCTTTTACCAGTTCAATATAAAAACCCAGATCAAGAGTTAGCAAACTTAGCGTTTGCAGGACTTGAAAAATATCGGCTTACCGACAACTGGCTTGGAAATGATATTTATGAACAAAGACTTGACGAAGAGTTAGAAATTATTCGTAATAAAAAATTTGCACCATATTTTCTTGTAGTAAGCAATATGATTAATTGGGCTAAAAAAGAAGGTGTTTTAGTTGGTCCAGGTCGTGGATCATCTGCTGGTTCTTTAGTTTGTTATTTACTTGGTATTACAACAATTGATCCAATAGAACATGGTCTTTTGTTTTTCCGTTTTATTAATCCAGAACGTAACGACTTTCCTGATATTGATACGGACATTCAAGATACTCGTCGTGATGAAGTAAAAGATTATTTAGTTAGACAGTATAGACACGTAGCATCTATTGCTACATTCCTTGAGTTTAAAGATAAAGGTGTTGTAAGAGATGTTGCACGAGTTTTAGATATACCATTAACAGATGTTAACAAAGTATTAAAGTTAGTCGATACTTGGGATGAATATTGTACCTCTAAAACTACACTGTGGTTTAGAGAAAAATATCCAGAGGTGGAGATTTATGGAGAACAATTACGTGGTCGTATTAGAGGTACTGGCATTCATGCTGCTGGTGTGGTTACTAGTAAGGATCCAATATTTAGGTATGCGCCATTGGAAACTCGCTCTTCTCCTGGATCCGATGATCGCATTCCTGTGGTTGGTGTTGATATGGAAGAGGCTGAAAAGATTGGTCTTATTAAAATTGACGCATTAGGTCTTAAAACTTTAAGCGTAGTAAAAGATGCTATTGATATGATTAAACAAAATCACTATAAAGACATCGATCTTTTATCAATTGATATGGCAGATCCCAAAGTATATGAGATGCTTTCAGACGGGTATACAAAAGGTGTATTCCAGTGTGAAGCAACACCATATACAAACCTCCTAGTAAAAATGGGAGTAAAGAACTTTAATGAGTTGGCAGCATCAAATGCTTTAGTTCGTCCAGGTGCTATGAATACTATTGGTAAAGACTATATTGCTCGTAAGCATGGTAAGCAGAATGTTTCCTATACCCACCAAATTATGAAAGAGTTCACAGATGATACATATGGGTGTATCCTGTATCAAGAGCAAGTTATGCAGGCTTGTGTTCACCTAGGTGGAATGTCAATGTCTGATGCTGACAAGGTACGTAAAATTATTGGAAAGAAGAAAGATGCAAAAGAGTTCGATATTTATAAAGAACGTTTTATTACTGGCGCTTCTGCCTATATTGCTCCCAATCAGGCTCGTGATCTATGGCATGACTTTGAGGCGCATGCGGGATACTCGTTCAACAAGTCTCATGCGGTTGCTTACTCTACGCTCTCGTATTGGACGGCGTGGTTAAAATATTATTATCCACTTGAATTTATGTTTGCTCTTCTTAAAAATGAAAAAGATAAAGATGGTAGAACAGAATATCTTATTGAAGCAAAACGCATGGGGATCTCTATTAAACTTCCACACATTAATGACTCAGATCTCGATTTTAAAATTGAAGGTAAGGGTATAAGGTTTGGGCTAACAGGAATTAAGTTTATTTCTAATAACATTGCTGCAAAATATATTGCTGCTCGTCCATTTAAAACATACAAAGAACTTGAAGAATTTACTTTTACAAAAGGTAGTGGTGTAAATAGCCGAGCACTTAATGCTCTTAGACTTATTGGTGCAGCAACATTTCCTGACAATGAGAGAAACGATAGTGAAATTAAAGAAAATATTTATGAATATTTAAATCTTCCAGAATTTAATATAACGATTCCTTCACACTATTATGCATTTATTCAAGACATTGATTCATTTGAAGAAAAAGGATCATACATTTTAATGGGTATGGTTAAAACAATTAAACGAGGAAAGGGATGGTCACGAGTTGAAATTCTGGACAAAACTGGGAGTGTTGGTATATTTGATGAAGAAGCAACGACTATTGAGACGGGTCGTACTTACTTGGTTCTTGCTAATGACAATAGGATTGTATCTGCAATTCCTGTTGATGAAATAAAAGAATCTTCAAATGCACTTGTTAAATTTTTAGGTTATAAACAATTACCATATAGTGAAGAAGAGATGTTTGTTGTTTCTTTTAAATCAAGAGTTACAAAGGCTGGAAAAAAAATGGCTTCTTTAACTTTAGCAGATACAGCAAGGGATTTACATTCAGTAACAGTATTTCCAACTGCATTTCCTAAAGCGTATATGCACATTGAAGAAGGCAAATCATATAAGTTTAGTTTCGGTAAAACTAAAGATGGAACAGTTATAATGGAGGATGTAAATGTCAGTTAGTGTAGAAGATGTATTATCTCAGTTAGACCCAAGGATTAGAAAACGTCTTGGAACAGGAGAGGGAGTTAATTTTGAGTATCAGCCAACTCCAAGTTTTGGATTAAATCGTGCTTTAGGTGGTGGACTACCATACGGCAGACAAGTACTTATATGGGGTAGTAAATCATCTGCTAAATCATCTATGTGTTTACAAATGATTGCCTTAGCCCAAGCAGAAGGAAAAGTTTGTGCGTGGATTGATTCTGAAATGTCATACTCAGAAGATTGGGCTAAAAAACTTGGGGTAGATCCAACAAAGTTAATCTATTCACAAGCAAGAACTATTAGCGATATGGTAGATGTTGGCGTTGGTCTTATTAATGCTGGTGTTGACTTAATTGTAATTGATTCAATTACTTCAATGCTTCCTGCTATATATTTTGAAAAAGATTCAGACGAAATGAAAGCACTTGAAAATACAAAACAAATTGGTGCAGAGTCTAGAGATTTTAGCAATGCTTGGAAAATGCTTAACTATGCTAATAATAAAGTAAAGCCTACATTACTTGTGCTTATTTCACAATCAAGAAACAACATTAACGCAATGTATACAAGCCAACAACCATCTGGAGGACAGGCTACTAAGTTCTATTCATCTTGCGTTATTAAATTATTTTCCTCTGAGTCTGACAATCAGGCACTTAAAGGAAAAATTAAAATTGGAGATAAATTAATTGAAGAAAAAATTGGTAGAAAGATTCGTTGGGAATTACAATTCTCTAAAACCTCTCCAGGTTTCCAATCTGGTGAGTATGATTTTTATTTTAGAGGTGACGATATTGGTATTGATGCAATAGGGGATTTAGTTGATACCGCAGAATCAATGGGATTGGTTAATAGAACTGGCGCTTGGTACCAACTAGATGATGGAACAAAAGTGCAAGGGCGTGATGGTTTTATAAACCGTGTCAAAGAAGATTTAGATTTACAAGAACAACTTAAGGCAAAAATAATTAATGCTTGAGCCAAAGTTTACTGTATATCCTGGAAAGTGGCCGTGTAAAACTTGTCAAGAAATTGTAACATCTTTAAGATATTGGAGAGAGACTGGAGATGCAACATGGATGTGTACACAAAAACATATATCAAAGGTTGGACTTATACCTCCAAAGAAAAAAAAGAGAGATTTTATAAATGAGTGAAAAAAATGAATCAAAAAGAATAGGTGCAAAACAACATAAGAATTCAGGGAGAAACACACAAAAAGGTGATGCTACTTGGAGACAATTTGTTGTTGATTTTAAAGAAGCCAACAAATCTTTTACATTAAACAAAGATGTATGGGCAAAGGCTGTTACAGATTCTATTCAAGCGGGTAGAGATAAGTCTCCAGCCATTGTTGTGATTCTTGGAGAGGGTAATACAAAAGTAAGACTTGCTATAATTGAAATGGATTTATTAGAACAGTTAACAGAGGAGAAATAACATGACAGAACAAGCACAGCCAACAAGTACAACATTAGAAATGGTTAATGGTTTAACAGAAATTGCTGATTATATGAAAGATGAAGAATTAACTATTGCCTTAACTATGATTGCTAAGTTAATTCTTAAACCAGATGTTCCGTTAAATGTTGCTACTATTGAAATAGTAAGGCTACAAGCAATTGCAGCAAAGATGTCCTTTAGGGCTACGTGGATGGCCAATGTAGATAAATCTGACAGGGCAAAGAAAAACATATACTTTACAGCAGCAGAATCAATCAAAGATCTAGTATCAGCGCTTAAATACATTATACGCTGAACTGGTATACTTATATAAAACAAAGGATAAATATGACTAAGAATTTACTACAAAGCGTTATGGTTAAAAGTGGCAGTTCAGATAAACCAGCATTTGATGTTTCAGGAATAATAGAAAAAATGCATGAAGGTTATTTGTTTGACTCAGAACCAAAAAAACTTACTAAAAAAACTTTTGCTCCATCTACTATAACCTATAGCGATGGAAATGGAGTTTGTCCTAGATATTGGTATCTTGCTTTTGAAGGTAGTATTTTTGAAAGTTATAGCACTCCATTTGACATAGCCAATATGAGTAGTGGAACTCTTTCTCACAGCAGAATTGAAAAGGCATTAAGGCATTCAGGAATTGCAAGAATATATAAAAAAGAAAATCCTAAAACTGGAGAATTAGAAGACACGACAGAGTTTAAAGTTACAAGTTCCAATCCTCCAATTTTTGGATATGGAGATTGCATGCTTGTTTGGAATGAAGAAGAAATTGTTGGAGAAATAAAAACACAAAACAATGAAGCCTTTGAGTATAGAAAAAGAGCCAACAAGCCAAAACAAGATCACGTAGCACAAGTTTTAATTTACATGAAAATTTTAGGTAGATCTAAAGGTATTATTATTTATGAAAATAAAAACAATCATGAACTTTTATTATTTCCTATTGAAGTCAATGATACTTATAGATCTTGGATTAATAATACTTTTGATTGGATGAATGAAGTCCACGCTTCTTGGAAAAATAAAGAGTTACCAATTAAAAATTATAGAAATAATGCCAAGATTTGTAAAAAATGTCCAGTTAAAAAAGCATGTGATGATGCTGGTGCTGGCGTTGTTAAGATTAAATCTTTGGAGAAGTTGATTGAAAATTTGTGAAAATTGTGAAATAGTTTTTAAACCCAAAGTAACTTATCAAATTTATTGTGGGACAGAATGTCGTGATGTTGCAACAAAAAGTAAGATTGCTTTAAGATATAATATAACACGAACACAAAAAAGAATTGGAAAAGTTAGAAAATGTTTAGGCGGTTGTAAGGTAGATCTTTCAATATATAATGAATCTGGTTTTTGTTCTAATTGTAATGTAAGCAAAAAGTCAGTAGACAAAATGTTAAAACAAATAAAAGGATTTTTTGATTATGAACAAGACTAAGTGGGGTGCAATTGTGGAGCCAAATAAAATTTGTGCTATTGATGCTAGTACTAATAGTCTTGCTTTTGCATTGTTTGAAAACAAAAAACTTGGCACCGTTGGAAAAATAAAGTTTGAAGGTAATACAAATTATGAAAAAGTAATGGATGCTTGTGCTAAAACAAAAGCATTTTTTCAATACTATGGTGGATTTGAGGCAATAGTAATTGAACACACAGTCTTTATGAATAGTCCAAAAACTGCTGCAGACCTTGCATTAGTTCAAGGTGCACTACTTGGCGCAGCGGGTTTAACTGGAACAAAACAAATAGGAACCGTAGCCCCAATTACTTGGCAAAACTATTTAGGAAATAAAAAATTAAACAAAGAAGAGCAGTTAGAGATTAGAGTTACAAATCCTGGAAAATCAATATCTTGGTATAAAACATTTGAACGGCAGATAAGAAAAGAAAGGACAATGAAATTAATTGAAATCAACTATGATAAAATTATTAACGATAATGACGTTGCTGACGCTTGTGGTATCGGTCACTGGGCTATTAATAATTGGAATAAAGCAATAGGGGAAGCAGAATAATGCCAGAGTTAAATGCAAACATACCACCTATAGAATGTTATGTGCGTGGAAACTATTTAAGGAATCAGTTAGACAGTCATGACAAATATTTTCCATGTGTTATATTTGGTGTTGCTAGTATAAAAAGTAGAAGTCCTTTATTTCATATAATGATGGAGGATGGCGGATTATGGTGGAGATTACCAATTAGTGCATTTTGTACAAAGCCTGGAGTTCCTGAATCAGACATACATAATTTAGTTTTATGGAATGCATTTAGCCATCACATATCTGTAACTAAATTTGAAAATCTTACAAACCTTAGAATGTCATACATCGATAGAACAAAAACAATGCATAAAGGTACTTACTTGTTTACTCTTGATTGGCATAACCCAGATACCAACGTAATAGATGATGGATACTCTGAGAGTCCTTCTGAACATAAATGTGGACATGTAATACAAAGAGATGATGGAAACTTTGCTATTCAACCTAACAACAGAGTTCGCATATACGAACCTTCTTTTACTTTAAAAAAGGACTATGTCATAGATAGAATAATTAATGATTATAAGTGGGACGTAGAAAATCAAGACAAGTGGACGCTAGAAGACAGTAATAGGTTTAATTATGATATTAATGAGACTGAGGTTGACAAATAATCTTATGACTGGTAAACTATATACAAGCGAGGTTTGGCTTCGTAAGAGATATCTTATAGATAAAAAATCTCCACAAGATATTGCTAAAGAATGTGGGGCAAGCATAGAAACAATCTATGTGTACCTTGCAAAATTTGGATTAAGGAAATCAAAACGATGAGTAATAATTTAAATATTACGGTTGATCAAGTTAACCACCCCTTACATTACACAACTGATCCTAGTGGAGTTGAGTGTATACAGATTACACGTCATCGCAATTTTAATATTGGAAATGCTTTTAAATATTTGTGGAGAGCAGGACTTAAAGATGAACAAAAAACAATCCAAGATTTAGAAAAAGCAATTTTTTATATTAAAGATGAGATTAATCGCTTAGAAGGAAAATATCATGTCAACTGAAACAGAACTGATTGAACATTTAGATGAAGTAAACAAAGTAGTTACAGAATATCTAAAGGGTCAGGACCCAACAAAAATATCTAAAGAACTGGACATGCCTAGAACTCGTGTTGTTGCATTAATTAATGAGTGGAAAGTTATGGCATCTGCAAATGATGCAATCCGTGCTCGTGCTAAAGAAGCCCTTGCTGGGGCAGATACTCATTACACTAAACTTATTACAAAGGCTTATGAAGTAATTGATGAATCAAGTATGACTAATAACCTTAGTGCAAAAACTCAGGCCATTAAACTTGTTATGGATATTGAAAAATCTAGAATTGAAATGCTTCAAAAGGCTGGCTTGTTAGAAAATAAAGAACTTGCCGAAGAGATGATTCAAATTGAAAGACGACAAGAAGTCCTTGTTGAAATACTTAGAGAGATTGCTTCTACACATCCAGAGGTTCGTGATTTAATTATGCATAGGCTTTCAAAAATTGCAAAAGAAGGCGAAGTGATTACAATTGTCCAAGATGTTTAATGATTTTTTAGACGTATTAAAAGAAAATCAATTTAATGAAAAACCAGTAGATGTTAAAACATTTGTTGAGTCATCTGAATATCTTGGTCAACCAACCTTGTCACCAATTCAATATGACATAGTAGAAGCAATGAGTCAAATATATAAAAAAGAAGATTTACAAGAACTTTATGGATCTGTAGAAGGGGCTAGATACTATGAAAAATATACAAAAAATGAAATCATATTACAGTTGGGGAAGGGTAGCGGTAAAGATTTTACTTCCACTGTTGCTTGTGCTTACATTGTTTATAAGTTACTTTGTCTTAAAGACCCCGCAAAATACTTCGGAAAACCAAGCGGAGATGCAATAGATTTAATTAACGTTGCTATTAACGCACAACAGGCTAAGAATGTTTTCTTTAAAGGTTTTAAAACAAAGATTGAAAAGTCTCCCTGGTTTGCAGGTAAATATAATGCTAAGGCTGATAGTGTTGAGTTTGATAAATCAATTACTGTTTACTCTGGACATTCAGAGAGAGAGTCTCATGAAGGTTTAAACTTGTTGCTTGCAGTACTTGATGAAATTTCTGGATTTGTTTCTGAAATTGGAACTGGTAATGAACAAGGCAAAACTGCAGAAAATATTTATAAAGCATTTCGTGGATCGGTAGACTCTCGTTTTCCAGATCTTGGCAAAGTTGTTCTTCTTTCATTCCCTCGTTATCAAGGTGACTTTATTTCAAAACGGTATGAAGATGTAATTATGGAAAAAGAATCAATAGAAAAAAAACATACCTTTATTATGAATGAAGAATTACCACACGATGATCCAAGCAATCAATTTGAAATTACATGGGAAGAAGATCAAATTATTTCCTATAAAGTTCCAAGGGTATTAGCATTTAAAAGACCTACTTGGGAAGTAAATCCAACAAGAAAGATAGATGATTTTAAACTAGCATTCTATACAGACCTTGGCGATGCCATGATGCGTTTTGCATGTGTTCCAACATATGCTTCAGATGCTTTCTTTAAACAAAAAGAAAAGTTAGAAAAATGTATGAATACAAGAAACCCTATAGATTCGTTTAAAAGGTTTGAAGAAACATTTAAACCAGATCCAGAAAAAATATACTATATTCATGCAGACCTTGCACAAAAACATGACAAGTGTGCTATTGCTATTGCACATGTTGATAAATGGGTTAACATTCAAGTTATTAAAGATTATGAGCAGGTAGCACCCATAGTTGTTGTTGATGCTGTTGTGTGGTGGGAACCAAGATCAGAGGGTCCAGTTAATTTATCTGAAGTAAAACAATGGATAATTAACTTACGCAGAGAAGGATTTAATCTTGGCATGGTTTCTTTTGATCGTTGGCAATCATTTGATATTCAAAATGAACTACAGGCTGTTGGAATTAAAACAGAAACTGTCTCAGTTGCTAAAAAACATTACGAAGATTTAGCAATGATGATTTATGAAGAGCGAGTAGCAATCCCTATGATTCCATTATTATTAGAAGAAATGTCAGAATTAAAAATTATGAAGGGTAATAGAGTGGATCACCCTCGTAAAAAATCCAAAGACTTAGCAGATGCGGTCTGTGGAGCAGTGTTTGGGGCAATATCTCATACCCCAAAAAATAATAATACAGAAATTGAGGTCCATACCTGGAGTTCTGCAACTCGACTTGCGGAGAAAACCCAACGTATGGTAGAATTAGATAATCGAGAAATGCCTAACGATGTTAAGGATTTTCTAGATAATCTAAACTTAATATAAACTAATAAGGAGAAGAATGAACTCATTCAAGAAAGTATCGCTAATCATCGCTGCAGCCCTGACTAGCACAATGCTCGTATCGCCAGCAGCGCAAGCAAACGCTGGAACTGTCACATTAACAGTGGCGGGATCTGCAGCAACAGGTGGAACAGTAGTAACAACTCCTGTATCTCTACCAGTGCCAGCAGACAACAGTATCGATGCAGCAGATGCATTGAAGATTGCTGTAACATCAGTAGACACTGGAACAGTAGTAACAGCAGTTGCAGTAAATGCAACTATTGTGCCTGCTCTTGCAGCAACTGGTTCAGCAGTAACAGCATCATCTGGAACATCAACACTATCAATTGCAACAGGAACTGGAACATCAGCAGACTTTTATGTATATACTAAAAGTACAGCAGTAGGATCAGTGTCCATTACTCGTGCTGGAACTACAACAATTTATTATGTTCAAGGTACCGCAGGTGCGCTGAACTCAATTACATTGACCGCTCCTGCATCAGCAGCAGCAGGTACATCACAGGTACTTAAGGTATCAGGATACGATGTGTTTGGTAATCTAAAGGGTGGAGCCACAATTAATACTTTGGTTTCAAACTCTGGTGCAGCAACTGCAACAGCATTAACAACTGACACAGCAACAGCAACTCTTGGAACAAAAGAGCAGACTGTAACAATTCCTGCAACTGGTTCAGTAACAGTAGTTGCATATGCAACAGTAGCAACAGCCGTAACAGGCCTAGCAGCACCAGTCGGTTCTGTAAGCGCTACAATTGTAGTACGTGATATTGCATCAGAACTTGCAGCAAAGAATGCAGAGTTAGCAGTTGCTAATTCAGCACTAGCAGCAGAACGTGCTGGACGTGCAGCCGATAAGGTAGCATCAGATTCAGCAACAGCAACTTTAAAGGCAGAAAACGAAACTTTAAAGAATGCTATTGCAGATCTAAAAACAAAGTTCAATGCTTTGGCTAAAAAGTGGAACGCAAAGTTCCCTAAGTTAAAGGTAAATTGGATTAAGTAATTACTTAAATTAAAAGGGTTAGCCAAGTGCTAGCCCTTTTTTTTATTTAAAAAATGGTATAATTACTAATATAATTACACACAGGAGACCACCACTCAATTGACCAATTTTAAACGAAGACTAATATTAGGCTTTGGGGTTGGTTTGTTTGTTACAATTTTTGGAATAATGGCACCAGATCATGCTGGCGCTACAGAAAATCAAGAACAAGTTGTTGTAAGTCCTGCACAACAGGCAGTTAATGACGCCATTGCAACGGCTACTACAGAGGTACAGCAAGCCACTACAGCCACAAACAATGCAATAGTAGAGATAACACAAGCACAAACCGAATATTCCGAAGCCCAAGGGGTCACGGCAGAAGTAGCCACAAAAATATCTCTGGCTAATACAGAAGTAAATAATGTTCAAACCGCTATTAATACTATTAGTAGTGTTGATTTATCTGTTACC
>Ga0208974_1000979_pt1 | contig 11376 bp, 8 predicted proteins | sample GreLakmeER15MSRF_FD_187699 | JGI IMG/M metagenome (GOLD analysis project Ga0208974, IMG submission 187699) | Freshwater lentic microbial communities from great Laurentian Lakes, MI, USA - Great Lakes metaG ER15MSRF (SPAdes) | ecosystem: Environmental > Aquatic > Freshwater > Lake | place: Great...
ATATAACCATCAGCGGTTTCATATATGACATCATCTGCACCGGTCGCACTAAAGAGTGGTTGACTTGTTGCTGGACTGCCATTGTTGTTAAAGAGGCACTTATAAACATAATATGTGCCGCCTTCTGGAGATACAGCAAAAAATTGCTTATCTTCTAGAGCACCATCCTGACTATCGTACATATCATAAACGGTACCAGTAGTCCAATTAAATCGATTAGCCATTACAGTAACATCAGAAGTAGTAATTTTTTTGGCAAATACCATTTCATCGAAGACATTAGTATTCAAACTTTGGACACTACTATTAGGAGCATCAATGGTATTATCACCTAAGCTATATTGAGTAGGCTTACCACCAAAAACGTAATAGATCGTATTAGCAGGTTCATTAATAGATTCTATGAACTGCTTTACGTTATGCAATCTAAAATAACTCGTAATTAACTTATTATTTGCCATCTTACTCTCTTTTATAGAATATTAGTAATGCCATGACCAACTTCATTTGGCAATGGACTTTGTAAATTCACTATGTTAGAACCATTTGCTGTAGTAGATAATTTAAATCCAGTAGAATTGGCATATGCAACATAATAAGAAGTGCCATTTGCTAATCCAGTTATTACTGTATTTCCCGTATCGACATCATAAACAATTGTATCTGTATTACCTAACAATAAAACGCTGTTATTTCCGTTTGGCAAACTAATAAAATCGATTGACACGTTTACATTAGATGTAGGATTAAATGACGTTCTTAATTCAATTGTTCTAGAAGCAGTTATTGGTAACGAAATATTACTTTCTACTTCTGCTGCTGGGAACATCTTAGTGCCCGCAACATGAAGAACCTTTTTCAACATTTCTGAATATCTTTCAAAAGGCACTCTACTCACTAATTCATAAGAATAATCTTGATAAAAATCACCATCATGTATATATTTATCTTGACTTAAAAAGCCTTTCGTATATTCATAGAAGCCTTCGCCTTTGCCTTGACGCTCTACGATTGCTTTTGCTGTTCCTAAAGTGGCATCAGGATCGTTTTCTCGTGCAAAAGAAGATATATCAAATCGCTCATATCCATAACCAGAGTCTAGAACAATCAATGAACCAACTGCACCGTTTGCAGTAACAACATTAGCAGATACTTCAGCGTTTAATCCAGAAAAAGTTTTATCTTTACCTGCTACAGTAATCATTGTTATAAACCCGGAAGTTTCACCTTTTGCATATGAATTGGCGTATTCTGGAATCTCACCAAACATCGAAGTTCGTGTAACTTGCAATCTATTATCATCTATAATAGATTTAATTAATCCGAGTTTAGAATAACTTCCATTTTCAATGTAATGACCAATTTCTGATGTTGCTGTTGGGGTGAGTACGATGGCAGATCCATTTGCAGTAGTCGATAGTTTTAATCCACTCGTATTTGATTGCACAACATAATAATTAAAATTGTTAGCAAGACCTCCGATTACAGTATTACCGTTATCGACGCTATAGGTTACGATAGTACCATTAGCCCAAATATTATTTGTAATACTAATAAAACTGCTAGATATATCATTTTTACCATCAAAAGCTTTTCGTGAAATGAATAATAAATTTTCACCCTCTAAGAAACTTGCTGTGTTTTCTCGTGTAGTGAGTATATAATCGTGTTTCTTATAACCGTAAACTACAGGTTCTATTATCGTAACCAATGGATCTAAGTTGTAGTCTTCACCTGGATTAGTTTTACTAATTAAGCTTATAGAACCAATAGTGAAATCATCAATAGCTAATAAACTTTGTAAAGTGCCAGATGATAAGTTTGCTGCAGGATTAGCTGGAAATCCGTATGCATTTGATCCTGAAAGAGCTGTATTACTGCTGCCATTAATAATGATATTTAAATAATCAGCACCATAAATGTTATTACTGTAAAGAAAATCTGAGTTCAAAGAAACAGTTTCTTCATCGTCAAGACTTGCAACTTGGAATGATGCTAAACTGCCCTGACCCGCTGTTGTAAGATACGCGGTAGTATTTGATCGTGTACCATATAAAAATAGGCCATTATTATAATCTATTGAGCTACCTAAAACTGGAGTAAAAAATGCGCCATATCCTCCAGATACTACAGCAGTAAATGAGTGACCATTTTCAGTAGCGCCAGCAGTGATATTAATTACATTTCCTTTTGGAGCAGTAGAAACCGTTATACCAAGAGAGTTTGCAGTTCTTACGTAATATTTTGTATTATTTGTTAATCCGCTTAATGCGGTATTGGTGGCAGTAACTCTATACTCAACATATTGCGCATTTACAAAATCATGACTAGAAATTGTGATAAAATCTGTAGTATTAGAAACATCGGTATTTGCATTGAAAAAATACTGATTTGCACTATTTGCGATCGTAGCACTAGGTGTAGTTAAATAACCTGTCCCTGGACGCACAATTGTAACAGCAGATATATTACCACCAGCAGTAGTGGTTACTCTTGCATATGTGCCATAACCAGAAGTAGACGTAAAACTTAATACATCTCCATTCGAATAATTTGCTCCGTTTGCAGTAATTGTAACAGAAGCAACAGAAGTCGTAGAACTATCATTGATGCCGATATATGTAGAATATGAACTTAGAAGTGCATTAGCAGAAGAAGCTCTGCCACGTATTCTTTGATTAGATAAGAACGCGCCTTGAGTATTTGAAATTTCTACGACAAGATTAGAGCCAGCTCTAGATACAGTTTGCACTGTAGCATTTGCCCATTCGACGGTAGAATTAGACTGATATACTTGTTCGCCTTTTGTTACTAAAACCCCGTTTTGTATATCTGAAAGTATTAAACTATTATTTGTAGTAAATGCAACAATATTTGCAGTAGCAGTTAAATCAGTATAAGTTACAGTATTAGCATAAATCGTATTATCGGAATTATAGAATCGAGCATTCGATTGTAGATTGCCGGAAATAACTGAAACGTATAGATTTCCTGTTGTCGAATCAATAGTTGAAACATTGATTGAAATTATTTGACCGTATCCAGAAAGTGTATTGTTTGCATAATAATTGTAAATAAGATTATTTGTTTGAAACGTTCCAGACATTCCTTGAAAATCGATATTAGCTTTAGGCTGAACAAACGGTTCAAATTGAATAAAAGGATTGATCAAAGATCCATTTGAAACAATAACATTATTAACCTGTAATGTTTTTTCTGCAATTATAATTTTTGGAGAGATCGTATAACCCCAACCACCTTCTAATAATAAAAACTCTACTTGACCAGTAGTATTATATGTAGAAGTTACGATGGCTTTACCGTTCATTCCAGTATTTGAAGTAAGAGTGACGATATCACCTACGACATACTCTGACGCACCAGTAAGGACTTCTAATTCATTTAATGAACCAGTAATGACAGGAGTGTTTCTTGGATCAGTCGTGCCAGTATGTATTACCTTTTCGCCGTACTTAAAGTTACCTTTTAAATTACTCAAGAAAAATACATGAATATTTTTTGATATTTTTACTTTATTGCCAGCAGAATCGGTTTGGTCATTGATCTTTTTCTTGACGGAATAATTATCAACGAATGCAGTAGCACCACTATCTATGCCAGTAATTTGTTTCCCTTCGAACGCTGAATTATATGGAGTTTCAGTAACTTCAATGTAAATCGGAATCTTCCATGTGTTATCTGAAAGCTTGAAAACATCATCGCCGGGATAACGAACAGAGGCGGATTGTGCATAAACTAATTTAAAGAAGAGATCTACTGAACGTTCTGTACCTTTGGATCTATAAAAATCTAATGCATTCTTTATGAAAAGTCGTTTATTTGTAGCTGTATCAAACTGAATATTCTTAAGTGTTTCTTCTTTGAAATAAACTAGAAAATTGTCTACTGTTTGATCTACATCACGATATTCCAATAACCTACGGGAATGATAAAGCGTATTATTTGCTTGCTCTAACCATTCATAGTAAGCTTTTACAAACGTTACGAAAACTTGTCCATCTTCTCTATAAAAAGAAGGAAACTGTGACTCAATAAGCGGGGAGATGTAAGTGACGATATCTTTCACTTATTATTCCCTTTCAGAAACGATATTAATATGAACATCTTCATCTTTAATCGTTAAAATCGTTCTTAACAATGAAGATATATCTTTTCGTTTTGTACGGGCAAAAATCTTAATACCAGAACCAATATACTGCGTTATATTTAATTTTTGAAGTTGAATTTTACCTGTTTCATAATCTACTGTGCCGACAATATTTACTACTACGTTATTGGTTCCATCTAAAGTAATTGTCGTAATATTACCTTTTCCATCGTCTTTCAAACTTACTAATTTATTTTGAACAACAAAATTAGTAGATTCAATTGTAGAAATATAGCTGCTAGGATGAGTTTTCTTAAGATCTGCAAAATTGTTTTCAAGTTCTTGCGCAAAATCTATGTCATAATTTTTTTCTATTCCTATTTCTGGGAGCACTACTCGTATAGGTCTGATTATTGTATCATTACTTAATATACTTCTATCGGTCGCGTCTATAGTTTTAACCAAACTACTATAACGTAAAGTAGTGTTAAAATCATCAAGGTATGTTCCATTAAAGCCCCTTATAGCAGTTAAAATTAACTCTTTAAGAGATTCGCTATTTAATGCAGTAGTGTTTAGATTATATCTAACAGTAGAAACTATATCTACGTACATGAAATCTGGATCGATAAACACAGGATCAATAGACAACGAAGATCTTGGTTTAATAAAATTGTAATATTGCTGCTTTCGTATATCGGGAACGCCGTCTACATTCTTGAGATCTATTGCAATAAAGACTTTTCCAAATACTGGAGGAACAGCTTCTTCGCCTCCATATACCGATACAGCATTGATTTCAGGGAAATTTAAAAGAAGAAGATTTCTATAGTCTTCAGCAGTTATTGCTCTTTCTTGTGTAGTAAAATATCTTGGAGCATTAAACTTAACTGACTCAATTGACTCATGAATAGCACCTTGCGCGGCCGCTGATACAGTGGTTACTGCTACATTTGAAAATGTTTGAATAGCGCCATCAGACGTAAATTTAAATGCTCCGTTTGGAAGTTCGCCTTTACAGATGCGATATTCACACACTACTATTGAGTTATCTTTTGGCTTTCTTCCAAGTACTCCGTCACCAAAAAGAATTTCATACTTATCATTTTCGGCGCCTTGAACAAAGAATATCTGAGAATTAGATTGCTTATCAAACAAAGAAGTTGCTTTTAGATACGATAAGATTTCTGCACCATTATCTTCAATCACTGTTACCGTCAAAGAAGCAGTATCAATAGTTGGATTAGAAAGTATGAATCGCTGTGATGTATCCGAATTATTTACAGTAAAAGTATCATTAACATATTGACCTTCATAGATTACAATTTCATCAGATATGAATGTACTATTGGCACCCGAGATTACTTTATTTTCATCAGTTGAAAAGGTAAACGTATTAGAACCAATACGTGCGTTAAATGTAGTACCTTTTGGCATAGTAACAGAAGCTACACTACCATCAGTTTGAATAGTTAGAGTAACAGTTGCACGGGCTGACTTAAAAGATCTCGGAGTGTAATTAAGTTCTTTTGCTCGAGAGATAACGCTTTCTCTTAACTGCGCACTATCCAAAAACATTTCATTGCCGATCATATTCAAATAAAACGTGTTCATATATGTGTTATATGAAAGGACATCAAGCAATACGTTTATATTACTTCCTTCAAAATCATAGTCTTTGAAGGTATTTTGAGTCTTAAGATAAGTCTTAAGACTTTCTTTGAGAGAAGTAAAATCTAAGTTTACTAAATTTATGCTTGTGTTTGCAGCCATTATCTTACTCTAATTAGAGGTATGTTTACTGTTATTGGATTAGCTATCGTAGTGATATAAAAAAGTAACGTCACTACATATCCATTATCGTCTGGATAAGGACTAACTATAACATCTATTATTTTTGCTCTTGGTTCATAATTTTCTATCGTTTGAATTATCGCAGACTTAATAGCAGTAGATGTAAATGCAGAGATGTCTTCAAACAAAAAGTGATTTAAATTAGAACCGATAGTTGGTTGAAATAATCTTTCATATTTATTCGTAGACAATAGGTTACGAATAGAACGTGTGACTGCAGCTTCATTCTTAATGGTCATTAACTGCTTAGAATCTGGATGAGCATTAAAATTTGTCAAAAAATCAGAATATAAAAACTGATCCTTAGATTTCTGTGCTGAAAACCTATTTGCTAATGAAGGTGATGCCATCTTTAAATCCTTATTCGAATCTTATATTTATTGCTGTTCTGTCAATAAACCTATACTAGAATCATCTACATATGCATTTTTAAGATTTATTTTCGATGCCTTTAATGTCATTTCACCTTCAGATTCTATTTTGCATGAGCCATTAATTTTAGTGTCTAAATTACCGTCAATTTGCATATTTACATTACCTTTGACGGTTATCTTTACATCGCCTTGAACATACATTTCATCGTTCTTAGCTAATATTGTATAGTTATCACCTGCGACTTTAGTCACAGTTCTTCCATCTGCGCTAATTTCTACATATGTGCCAGACTTATGATATAGATGAATTCGTTCTGCATTTGGTGTATCATCTATTTCTATCGTATGACCACTCTGAGTGCGTGTAACTTTATTGTATGGATAATTTGAACCGTATGTTGTTTCTGGTTCTGGACCCATCAATGGTTTTGATTTCCATATATTCACTTCTCGCGCTAACTGTGGCACGTCGTGATTCTTAATATCACCTTCTTTTATTGCAGGTTGAGTGCCAAAAATTATTGGAATCTTTGAAGCTGAACCATCAGCAAAAAAACCATATGCAAAACTTCCTACTAAGATACCAGTAGGAGATGTACCTACTTCACCAAATTCAGGAGTTTGATAACTAGCACTCGTTATAGGCAATAAAGGCATAGCCCAAGGTAATTCTTCATCAGAGAATTCATCATGAAATCCATCAATACGTATTTGGCATTGACCTAACATATCAGGATCATTGATATTAACCACTTCAGCATAAAACCAATAAAATGTACCTTCACCACCAAAGCGTTTCATGTATCAAATCCTCCGCTCTTACCATAAGATGCGTTTATAAGTTCTAGTGATGTAAAATATCTAAAGTCTATATCGGTTTTCGATATAGTATGTCTTGCATGAGAAATTAAATATTCGCCTGACACAAATTCAGAATTTTCTCCTTTTTGTTTTCCTCCATCTTTAGTCAAACCAGTAGGACTAGGAACTTCTGCTCTTACTTTAAATCCACAAGAAAGATAGGTGTCTCCATATACCATTATACGTAAAATGTTTTGAGTCAATAACGTTATAAATGCTTTAGCATATCCTATCTTTTGTTCTAGAAATGTATCAGACATTGCAGAAGATTTCATGATATTATATATTTGAGTAGGAGATTTGTTATTAGAAGATTCAAGGCTAGCTGTATATAGAGGTTTAGCGCCTTTACTTTTTCCAAAACTGTCATTATCAGTAGCTGAATTAAAATTAACTACTGTTCTCCTACGAGTTTTAATGTCAGTAGATCTTACTTGATTATTTAATGCTCCGTTGCCGATTAATTGAATCTGAGATTCTTGAACTATATGATTATATGCTAAGATGTTTCTATATGTCATATTTTTAACGCTCGTTGCGCTATCAGAATCCCAAAAAAACATACCATCTCTTAATAAGTTGCTTTTACTATTAATCAACGCTTCTACTGGCTTAAAATAAAATCCATTTCTATCATTCGTTCTTCCTTCATAAAAAACATGTACAGACGATCTATATCTTTTTGATACAGCTTGGTTTTTAAGCATATCGATAGCCTGAAACGGTTTTATTCCAACGAAATTTAGGTCTTGTAGTCCCTTTGTTCCTTCATCGTCGAATACAAATGGCTTTGTAGACTTAAGAACATCTTGTAAAAGCATTTGTATAGAATTATCGATAGGCATGCCTACTAATGGCGTTCTACGAAGTTGATTAGCATTGTTCTTTACTTCTATAGAATAGAACTGAAGATCATACTGAGATGAAGCAGCATCATGCCCCATCGTAACATTCAGAATTTCAGTTATCAAAAATTCAAATCTTCTAGGTTTACTAGTTGGACCAGGAACAGAAATCTCAAATACAAGTTTACATTCATTTCCCATTATAGGAAGTTTGTCTCGAATATTGATATTATCATTTAAAGTAAGATTACCAAACATCACAGGTGATAGAATAGATTCATAAATGTCTATTCTCAACAATTGATCTTTGATGAACATGAATTTATTATTGTCCAATGTTCCGACATACGCCTGATGTATGACAACATCGCCTGGAAGAAAAGATTCAATTGCCATTAGGTATTCATCAATTCTGAAAAGGTGTTATGAACCATTGAAACGTATCTACTGTCCATCAAATCAATAGTCTTCTTCTTTTCATTTATTTCATTTTCGTAATCAAATGCAGTCACTGGAGAAAAATAGACTTGTACATTTGCAGTAATATTTTCTTTTATAGTGGTGATAATTGAAACAGAAGCATTGGCTCCTGAATCAGAACCGACAATATAATAAGCACTTGTATTACTAAATGTTCCGGTTATATGATGAAGAGACATCACTGTAGTATTACTAAACGTCACAAAACCTGTAGCACCTGAAGTATCTTGAATTACTTTTTCACTTGTTTGAAATGCGGCATTACCATTCAAAGTAATATCTAAAGTTAAGATCTTATTTGTCGTTACTATAGTATCATCTTTAATTCTTTCATAGCCGATGATATTATTATCGAAGTTAACTGTAGGTGTCCAATAACGTTTTCTTTCTGCGACCAGTGCATCATACCCCGATATAGTCAATATCGATTCATCTTGATCATAATTATTGCGATAGAATACCACTTTTTGATTGGCTGCGCGTAAAGAACCATATTTTTTAACTATGAATGCTTCAAACTGTTCTTGAGTCAATGGAACATCATAGTATGGATCAACTACTTGATTAACTAGATGTAATACCCATACATCATCTACATCATCATAGTAATCAAAAGCTAAATTTTCATATCTTAAACCAGATCCAGTTGCTTCTTCTAGAACATATGGATAATAAACTGAAGCCTGATCTTTAAATTTATCGAGTACTTTTGCGCGAGTTAATATATTTCTTGCGAAATTATTAGCATAACTTATAACGGGAATGTTAGAAAAGTATTTCATTATGCTTTCTTCTCAGGGTTGTTAGCCAGATTCATGGCTGAGTTGCCCAAGTCCTCGGCGGCATTTATTGCATCTTTTCCTAGTGTAGGTGCATCAGTATTTCCATAATCAAGACCAGTAATAACTTCAATTTCTTGAAACGTAAAAGAAAATACTACAAATACGGGAGATGACGCTTCATCATTAAAGAAAGACAAACCATTAGGAGAATAATTTACGTTTATCGCACTAATTAATCCCAATTTGTAAATAGGCATTGTACCTGACCAATTAGAATCGCTATTTTCTGCAAATTTTTCTCCCCATGGGAACAGCGTTAATCTTACCATTTGTGGATAAGCCATAACATTTTGTGAACTAACAGAAACCGCGGGCAATACTCTACGCTTAAATTGTCTTATTATATCTTTAATTTTAGATGATTCAGCTTGATTTCTGGCGCTTAAAAGCCATGAAAATTCCATCGGAGGTCTCATATCTACGCCATTAAAAAATACAGATATGTGTGGATTTGGAACAGCTTTTAAAAATTGACCTGCTATTCCAGCTACTTGTTCGCCTCCTAAACCTCCAGCTACGGCAGCTGCCCCCTGATACATTATTCCTACACTATTTTCTAGCTGATCAGCACTAGATTTTCCTTTTCCGGAACCAAGTGTAGCAGATACTTCATCTGCAATGTTTTTTCCTTGATCAAATGCCGCACCCATTATACCAGTATCCTGAGGATTTATGCGAACAGAATGCGTTTCTGAAAGATCTCTTGGTAAAGGTAAATGTACAAAATATTCTGTGTTAAATGTAGCAGGCATAAGAGGAGAAGGCCTATTATATTTAGAAAATTCTATTTGCATATATTCTTTTGAAAGATTTGAAGGAAATTGTTCTTTTGTGATTTGTTGAGATTTTCGTGATCGATCGGTTGCTGTTGTAGGTTCAGAAGAAGCTGATGATCGTGATTTAAATAAGTCTTGTTGTGTTATTCTAAAACCTGCTACACCAGACAATGAGCTATTTAAAGAATCCATCTTTTCAGCCGCTAATGACTTTAATCCATTAAGTGAAAGGCCAGTTTTAGATAAGCCGGTGATGAAATTTCCGCTTAAGTCCGAAGTAATAGCAGATGCGCTTTGAGTAGCTAAAGAGCCTATAGTTTTTCCAGCATTACTCGTAAAGTTTAATGAATCGAATGCCATTTAAGTTCCTCGTATAAATAAAACTATGAGCTATAAAGGTTATTTTAACGCCAAGTACCCGCAAAAATATCACGGTAATCCAACTACTATTATTTATCGCTCTTCATATGAGCTTAAGTTGATGACTTACCTTGATCGTAATCCAAATGTCGTGCAGTGGGCAAGCGAAGAATTTTTCGTGCCTTATAAGTCACCTATTGATGGCAAAGTTCACCGATATTTCCCTGATTTCTGGGTCAAGAAGAAGAATAAAGAAGGATTAATAGAAACTATCGTGATAGAGGTTAAACCTAAATCTCAGACGATAGCTCCTATTCCAAAAACACAGATCAATAAACAGTATTTATATGAAGTTCAAACGTGGGGAATAAATCAAGCGAAATGGGAAGCGGCGAATAAATACTGTTCTAGTAGAGAGTGGAAATTCATGATAATCACAGAAAAAGAATTAGGTATCATGTTCTAATGGAAGAAGATACACAAGAGTCTATATATCAAACGATTTTAAAACAATCACAAGATGAAACGTTTGAACGTGAAGAAGAATCTCAAAGATGGTTTAGGCAGAAGGCAACAGAAGTAAGTAAAAATAAAACTGTTCCTACAAATATAATTTTAGAGAAAGAACATGTTCCTTCTATCAAGAACATTAAACAAGTAGGCAGTCTTTTTCTATATAACTATGCTCCTAAACACAAAAAAACATTAGATTATTATGATACGTTTCCCATAGTGTTTCCATTTAAAATGGTTACTCAAGGATTTTATGGATTAAATTTACATTATTTGCCGACTTCATATAGAGCCATCTTTATGGACAATATGTATTCTCTTTTGAATTCAAAGGATATGGAACAGAACACTACACGCTTAGCT
>Ga0208974_1000980_pt1 | contig 11375 bp, 32 predicted proteins | sample GreLakmeER15MSRF_FD_187699 | JGI IMG/M metagenome (GOLD analysis project Ga0208974, IMG submission 187699) | Freshwater lentic microbial communities from great Laurentian Lakes, MI, USA - Great Lakes metaG ER15MSRF (SPAdes) | ecosystem: Environmental > Aquatic > Freshwater > Lake | place: Great...
ATATATGGCATCACTTTCTCCTGTAATATTGGTAGGGACGCTAGGATTCGAACCTAGTCAAGAACACCCATCTGATGCTAAAGAGTTTATAAAACTCTCCCGCGTACCAACGCCCGCCCCCATAACTTTTGTAGATATTAATTACGTTTATCAATCCAATAATCAAACTCTTACACCTATCATTTCAACTTCAGCATTTGTCTCTATCCAGAGCTTTGCACCACAAGGACGTGGCTTATCTGGACGATATACCATACGAGATGGTCCTTTAATATCAACTTCCATGCAATATTGAACCTTGCCGTTTTCTTCTACACGGACGACAGGTTCTTCTTTGTCATGCTTTGCATTCTTCTGTATTATATTACGGTTGATATGAATTATCTTCATTACTTATATTTGTCATCTATATACTTAATTCTACGTTTCAAATAGTCGATTACAATCTGTATTTCTTTGTTAATTATAGGGGAATGCTGCTTCAATACATTATTCAATTCGTCGATAAATGCAGAGCGCTTTAAGGTATCAATAGAATAGTTGTATTCCATGCATTCCCCCACAATTAAATGGTGATCTCACGTGGACTCGAACCACGGACCTGCTGCTTAGAAGGCAGCTGCTCTTTCCAGTTGAGCTATGAGATCATTACTTATTATCTATAAATTCTTTATACTCATTCGCTAGATTAATTATCTCTGACTTTGTGGGATATTTTAATTGAGCTATTTTAGTTATTCGCTCAGGAGAATTTTCCTGGCTAGATTCGCGAATGCGTTCGAGATCTGAGTAATATTGACCGGTGAGGTGTCCCATTGCATAGTTGAGCAGGTCGAACCGAATCTCATATGGTGTTCTTGGCATTATAGGCTCCTGTGTTTGTGTGAAAATGCAACTTTTCTGTTTCGAGGTAAGTTGCCAACCCAAGAAATTATGCCGCTAGGCGCATTTCAATAGGTGAATTATCGTTTGCAGATAATTTATTTATACTGATATCTCGGTCCGTCTTTAACACACCTGTCGATCCTATTTCGCCCCCATCAAAAAGAAGCTATGTGCATTTTAGTCTGTTTAATTAGTTTTGAATATCTAACAAATAATGCATTGTTATACAACCTAACTACAAAACCAACGTGGTTTGAAGACAATGGATAAAAATTTATCCCATTTTTTATCTTTTGACCTTCGTCTCTCACATATATCATATATAACTTCCTTATGGTGGAGGCGCCGGGTACTGCCCCCGGGTCCAGCATGCTTATTCTACTTTCGTCAACAACATCAGCATATTATTATTTATACACTGATATTGATTTATTGTACATGCTTATTTTTCAGATATGGATTTTAAATTTAATTTTGTCTTGTGATCGTCGTAAGGACACTTCTTACCGTCTATAAATTCACCCTTAAAGTAGTGCTTCTGCCAATTACCGTTAGTTCCATTTTGTATGAAATTAGATCGACTCTCGGCGAATTCATGAAATGCGCGCATCATATCGACATCAGAGTACAGCGGCTTCTTAATCAGCGTCATATTTTCTATCATATTCCTAGGAATAGGAAAAAAGAAACATATGGGGTCGCCCGCCTTAAACTCTACCGGTCTATTGATGTCAGTGAGTCTCCAATTCATTGTAAAACTGTAAGGAGCCCAATCAGTCTCATATATCCCAGTTAGCGGGTGAGCTCCAGGTTTGATAAAGTTTGGAGCTCCGGATATATGTAGATTGTAGTGTGGCGATGTCCTAATAACGCAATCGATGCTAAATGTAAGCACACCGTGACCAAAAGTACTTGAAGCGACACTGTCATAGTTCTTGTAGATAGTAATTCCATCTAATCCGTTACTACCATTCCAAGCAACTTGAATATCTTCCTTGAGATAGAATGCCCACCCATGCTGATTAGCTATGTTTAGGGGTAGACAGCGATACGCGCTGGCAGTCTCTACCCACGCATTCTGCAACTGTCCTCGATCAAGTGTGAGTGTCTCGTGATTTGGATCTATGTCGTAGGCTATTATTTGATTATCAAGCATCCTTTATAGCTATCTCGTATATACTAGGCTGAAAATAATCCGAAGGTGGACTCTCAATACCTGGTCTATAAAAATCTAGAAGGAGGACTACCCTATCTACAGTTCCCTTATTATAAGTGGAGTGGAGTAGCATGTCATTGAATATCATCAATTCGCCTTCTTTCCACGAATACGTCTGTTTCTCTACGGTTATGGTACTCTCCGGATTAGTGTATAGTCCTAAGTGACATCTTAGTACAGAGTTACTGTGACCAGTATGTGGATGAATTATGCAACCTGGATGCATGATAGAGAAGCCGTACGTGGATATTCCCGGAATCTCCTCGCACAGTTTAGTCGTAACTGGAGTTAATTTATTGAGAGGCAACTCCCTATCTTGAAACTTTAGCCCTATTACCGACCACTTGCCATTGTGAATAGTCTCTGGCCATGGAATAATTTGGCCAGAGACTGCGTCGTATTCAGATCTAATAATTTCCCAATTATCACTTAGGGGTTTCAAAAACGGAAAATCACTTGGATCTATAAAACTCATAACTTATCTCACTTAATTTGTGACCAAAATTTCTTTACGTCGACTTTCTGAGCAGCTGTCATACAGTTATGTTACAATCTGCAGCTTGTCGCGCACTACCTTGATAGATATGTACTTATTTTTTTCATACATGCCAGTTCTAGTGTAGTTCCTACCGCCATCGATAAAGACTGAGCCGTCTGGGCTAGTTCTATAGTCGTGGCGATATCTGCTATAGATGACATCTCCGTTATCGGCGACCACAGCGGCAATGGGCTCAATGACTGTGTCGTAGGCATTTGTAACCATGAGATCTTTGCCATTGTGATAGAGAGCAAAGTAGTTCGATCCCTCAGGATGAGCTACCTCAGTATAGAATATGAGAGCCGGAGAATTAAGCCATTCACCATCTCCATGACACAAGCAAGTTTCCATTATAAACTTTGCGTTGTACTTCTCTTCTATAATAGCTATCTGCTTACGACCAAATTGATCGCTCTCGTTCAAGATATTCATCATATAATTCCATCTGTTATGTTACTATATAGTCGTGAAATATATTAACAGCCTCTTCGAACTGCAACTTATTTGAAGGAGGCTTTCCTAGAGTGAGGCTCATAGTCCACCTGTCTAATGTTGCATCTTCTGGATTATCAATCCCATGAGGTATACCTGCATTGATTAGGTAAATTCCTGCCATACATTTACTAACTAGAGGTTTAACCTCATTAGGCTTAAATCCTAAGTATTGAGTATTAAGTGGAGTTCTATAGGGACTTTTGTTTCTAAATTCAGGTAGTGGTTCAAACCAAGTCATTAAGCTATTTGCGCTCGATATGCATACGTTTAACTTAGTCATGTTGCTGTAGTGATCATCGTCGATGTGAATTGGAATTCTACCACCTATTGGAGTATAAAAGATCTCAGAGAATGTAATATTCAATCCTAGATGGAATATAGCCTGTCTAAACATCATTCCCAAATTTTCTTTAGGATATGGATACATACCTAGCTTCAATGGAAGCTTTGCTCCTAAATCGGTTAGTAAATTACTAGATACGAGATCGTCAGGAACACCGATCTCAGGATGATTTGTATTATCAGTTTTATTGTCCTCTAAATAAATTACCGGAGAATTAACATCCGCTGATATTTGAACCTGCTTCTTTTTTTCTTCAACTAAAGTTCTAACGCCTGCAATTGGCGGGAAATTCTGGAGTTCCAAGTCAAATGGAAAACTAAGTTCTCTGTAATAGTTATTTTCTAGCATGTGACTTTTCCTAGTTAGTTAGAGTTACCTTCATTATTACCGTATTCTCATTGATACGATGCTGAAGGCCTCTCTCGGACTTCAACTCATCCATCAGTTTGCGAAGAGTTATCTTGCCTCCATCGGAGATCTTCTTGAGGACTTCCTCAGTCTTTCTACCAGTGCTTCTACTGCAGCTGTTCTCTTCAGAGTAGTTGGTTATACTAGACCTGCTAATCTTCAATCCCCCGCGATCTATGGCGCGAAATACCGTCAACACTTTATATTTAGTATTAAACACCCATAATTCCTGGGCACCTATAATTTTTTCTGGATTGATAGACGCTATCTTGTACTCTGCACTCTCCTTCTGATATTTGAAGTTCTTGAGCAGCTTCTCGGTAGAGATTAAGCGAGGCTTACGAGGAGCGCGAGTCTTTTTGGTAACGTCGCCGTACTTCTCTGCATCAGAGATGATTTGGCTGTAGAGTGCTACGCGTGCCTTTAGCTGCGACTTAGTCCAGTTCTCGTAGCCGTCGATCTTTCCAGCATAAGCCTCTGTCATCTCATCCAATATAGGACTATAGTAGTCGGCGATCTTGACAGCGTACATGGCTGGGATCTCATTCTTTTTAAGCCAACCGTACAGAGAGAATTCATCACCCTTATCGATCATCTCCTCGATGTCGCCGACGATGTCGTACCCTCGCTCGCGAATGCGATCTTGAATTGATGGCTTATCAACCTTAGGCTTGTCGAGCAGCTGCTCTTCCTTAATGTGGTTCATAGCGTCGGTGATCATAATCATAATACGATCATCAACTTTTTTACCGCTTCGAGTGGACATTCGACACACCCAAGCTGCAGTCAATGGGATCCAATTATCGGGGATCCTGCTAACTTTCTTGGTCATCTCTGGATTGTGCACTACTAGGTAATCCGAGATGTAGTCGCGGGCTTCTTCCTTACTGCACATTGAGTTGTACCAGTTGAAAGCGGCGGCTTGGTCAGTCACGGTCGTCAGTTTGTTGGCATCAGGCTCGTCGCCGAGGTACTTGAAGTTGACGATGTACTGCTCGGACCGAGTCTTGCGAACGGCCTTAGGCTTCAACTTTCGATTCTTGAACTGCTTGGTCTTGAGCGCCATGATAGTCTCCGTAATTGCCCTGTATTATCAGTATAACACTGTCCCGCAATTAAGTACATGTTTATTTTTTAAGCTGGTCCCACTTTTCTTTATCCACTACGATACGAATATTCTGTCCTGTAGTCACTACATCTATCTGCTTTTTCTTACCAACGAAGTCACCGGGATTGAGGGTTATGCTCCATGGGGAGTTATTCTCAATCTTCGCTGATATTACCGGCAATTCTATAGCACTCATGCTTCCATTCCATCTCGCGATTCTACCCATTCTTCTCTCAAATCGGGAGTGTGCGGCAGGGACCGAGTGTATACGTTCCTGAAGATTAAGTCGCTGAGCTTGTCGCACTCCTTTAACAGGACATCCTCGAGCCCAACTTCCTTGATTATCTCTTTTACCATGTTTATCTTATCGATTGCCTGAAGTAACTTGACTTTCTTCTCTATCCTAGAAATTGGGTAGGCTTCGCCTTCGAGAAACCGGTGCGCAGCTAGCATCTTCTCTGAAATGTATCCACTCATCTCTCACTCTCCATAGGTTTAAATTTGCCATTCGTGTAAGCTATTTCCAATGGCACGCCATCCTCGCTATTTCCCGGTGACCTGCGAAGTCTAGTTACCTCAGCTTCCAGTGCATCGAGCATGTCAGCTGCCTGGGAAATAATGAAGAGGTTAACGTCTACTCCGCGAGACATCCACCTCAATCTTTCCGACATCCTCATGTTCATATAGTTTCATCCCCGTAAACGGAGTCAAAGAGCTGCCTGCGGCCGTCTATCCCGATCTGCGAGTCGAGTATCTGCCTAACCCTCTGCAGCATCACGCACGCCATCATCAAGATCTCTTCCTTATCATCACACATCATGATCTGCCGGTCGACCGGCTTAACTAGCTCCGCCATTCTCTTGGCTACCTTGGATTCGTTTGTGCCTCTAGTCATACTCTGTCATCCTGTTTTCCACTATATACGGGAGTCTCTCGAGGATGGTATCCAGCTTTATCTGGATAGTCATTGCCTCGAGTGTCTTTACCCACTCGGCTTCGGCTGCCGGTGTATTCCAGCTATTGTTTCTGGGGTTCTTAATCGATATTTCCTCGTACTTCTTTATGGTCTCGAGGGCATAATCGAGTGCAGTAAGCCTGCCATTAGCGACTAAGGACATTGAGCTCTGCATCACTAAGTTGCTCTTTCAGAATCTTTATTTCCTCCTCGAGACGCTTATTCTTCATAGCCATGCCAAGGTATCGCTCGTACCAGTCCTCGATCTCGTAGTCTATCGGCTTCTCGGTTACCGGATTACTATCGACAAATTCTAGGTGGCGATCGCTCAGGACGTATCCCATAGCGTTCATGAAGTCCTTGTACTTTTCCAGCATCACCTCGGTGGTGGCGTCTGAAGCGTTGAACACGAGCGATACCGTGTTATCAGGATATTGCTGATCCATAGAACCAGCTGTCGTTGCCGTCAGCGAGACTGTTACTTTGTATTCTTCCATGATATACTCCTATTTGATTCCATCTATCCCGTTACAGGTACTTCCTAACGAATATATACCCTACTCTCCAGTAGTGGTAGGGAGCAGCTGCTTCTATGTATCCTCCACCGTTCAACCGAAAAGCCCCCCAAGTAAACCAATCATCGTAAGGCTTTATCCAGTTAACTTGCCATTTTTTACTAAGCCGCATCTCCGGCGTCCTTCTCCAATTCATATACTAGTTTTCCGGCATGCCGCTTCCAGTGAGAGTACTGTATCGGCAGCTTATCATGGCTCAGTTCCGTGGGCTCATTATTAAAAGCTTTGAGGAAGTTACGGTACTCCTCGGACTTCTCTTCGAGAGACCGCACAACCTTCTTCAGCCTCGCGATCTCGTCTTCTTTGTCGTTCATCACTGTTTATCCTTTACTATTGACTTAATTCCGCAGTGCGGGCAGATTAGCTTTTCTGGGATCCACTCGTCCATCACGGCTATGGACCACCAACCTTTGCACGAAGAACAAACGAAGTGCAGTATCTTCTCTACGGTTATGCTGATCATCGCTTAGTTCCCATCCAAGTTATCACCGCGATCATCAAGGCGCGGGCCTTCTGTATCAAAATTCAAATCAAACTCTAGCTGGCTAGTCAATGTGATAGCTTTTGATCGCCAATCACGTTGCTGGAGCTGAGCCTTTTCTTGACTAAATTCAAATTGCTCACTTGCTATCATTATAACAAAGTCTCGATACTTTTGCAACAGTTCATTTTCTTTGTCGATTGCATCAGCATAATTTCTCATTAGACCAATCTGCGATTCTAGAGAATAGATCATTGCTTCCTTATCAGCGATTGTCTGCTTCATGTCCATGATCCCACCAGGACCAAACTCTAACTTTTTAGCTCTCATCTTATACATCACTCTTTCTCCTCCGACTCAGCGAGTTGATCATTGATCCATTTCTTGAGGATCTGCCTGGCAGGATTGACGATCTCCTGAACATCATCACTCTTCAATGCAGTCTCACCATACTCTGAGGCAGCGATCATCATGATCGTATCACGCTTTGGAATAGCGATTGAAGGGACAATTGCGACCAAGAAGATTACCAGTGCTCGGCGAAAGATCTTAATACAAAAATCCATGGAAGATTTTGTTTCTTGTGCATGTTTAGCATAGCTTGCACCTTCTCGCTCAGATTCTATAAATTCAGAACGCTTTTGTAAGTAGGCTATACTTGAAAGGACTATCACAAAAACAGATAAAGTTGACAATATAGCAAAGAGAGAACCTATCTTTGGTACCACGTCTGCAAAGTAAATTATAATAGATAGGTTATTCATCAGTAATCATCCTTCTCAAGATCGGCCAAAACAATATTAAGTGCTGCACGAGCCTTGTCACCACGGTCTTCTTCAATGATCGCATCCACTGCAGGAGCATCAATCCCCCACTCTGCGTAAAATGCCAACACTTCCCTAAACTTAACGATCTCTTCGGCGGCTTTATGGGAATACTCTGCCAACTCCCCCATGCTTACGTCATGCGGGTCTTCACACCAATCTCTCAAGCGTTCAACAATATCCATCACGCTATCTCCTTCCATCGTAATTCAAAGAACACTCGCAACATAAACCTCGTTAGCCATCGCGGTTTGTAGTATGCGTTGATATTCATTTTGGTCGGGGCAAAATAAAACCATCCGACCGGATCGGGTCCTGTTTTAAGAATATACTCCATCGCTATATACTTGTCAGACATCAGTCATCCTCCAGTGCTTTACGGACCGTTCTTGTAATCTCTTCGCGTACCTTTCGATCAGGGCTGTTCACATCTTCACAGGCTTCCAGTACTATCGAAAGAATTTTCCGCAACTGCTCGATCTCGGCGACAAATTCTGCACTTACTGTCTTGGCTTTGGCTCCAAAATCGTATCCAACCTTAAAGGCGATCTTCAGACCCTCTTCATTCCCTCTGCTATACCCGTGGGCAAATCCTTCGTCCCACGCATCATCCACTCGTTCTTGTGACACTTCATCCATCACTCTTTCTCCTTGCTTGGCATTCCATCGTAGAGGGTTTCCTTCAATCCCTCGCTATACCCCATCGCATATGCGGAATCGTATCCATTACTGTATGCCCTAGATACGGCATCCGACTGCTGTTGTGACTCTTCCCGAAGTTTCTCAATTATGTCGGCGTATGGTTGCACAGCTTTGACCCAAGCATCGCGGTGTCCTTGGCTATACCATTTGCCATCTGTCCACTCACCACCATTCATTTTCATCGCAATATCAGCCGCCATTTGTTCAACGATATCCATCACTCTTTCTCCTTTAGTGTCCTAATATACGAAGGCAGTACCACCAGCTGTTAGTCGCCAGACACTCGCTCCATATAGAAGCCTCGTACCAGATAATAGCTGCTATGACAGTAACGATTGCTGCTATGCCGATTAAATTCTTCATTATTCAATTCCAAAATGTTCTCTAATACTTTTAGATAAATCTTCACGCCAAAGAGTATCAAAATCTCTCTGATAATCTTCATTGAAATGTCGGACACATTCCTTCACAATCAACTCGGCGAACTTTTTTGTAAATTCTGATGGGATATACATCTGTTCAATATCACCGTCTGGATCGTTACCATTCATAACGATAGACATAGCCTGAAGATTAAGTTGTTTAATTCGTTTGTTCATTCTTCAACTCCGAAATGTTCTTCTTTAACTGTCAGTGTAGCGTCTCTCAAGCGATACCCAAGATCATGCCATTTTTGTACCTTCCATAAGAAATCGCTGACTGATGGCTGGCACTGGATATGCTTAGCCCAAGCTAGAGTAGCCGTTAAGTCAAAGGTGTGGTATGACATCCTTGGGATGATACTGTCCCTGTCCTTCTCATCCCAGGGATTGAGTGGCGGGACGATCACGAACCCATCGATATTCACTCTGCCTCCCGCCATGCTATTACGTTAGAGGCGTCGGGACAGTACTTCCATGCCACTTGATCGGCTCTCATGTTAAGCACCACCTCGCCGCTAGCCAGCATGATATCTACAAAAAGCATACCACCTGGAAGACTAGTCTGCATGTTATGCTGTATCCACAGACGCTGCTTCTTCTCAGGCAAAGCATCCACCTTCTCGTAGATCTTCTTGAGGAGGATCTCGATGTCCAGCAACTGATTCTTAATATCTGTATCCACCTTCTCTACTCCCGCTTTCTTCTTATAGTACCTATCTGTGTAATCTTTGCTAGTGATCAGCTCGTTCCTATTTAACATCGCCGTAATGACAGCATCTATGACCTCGTAGCAAACCACGCCACAGAAGCCGTTCCATATGTCAAATTTGCCAAATGGCAGATCGGTAGCTACAGAGTCGATCCACTTACGCACCCTTTGAATATCATCTAAAACGCCAGGCCGCCCACCCATCACTCTTTCTCCATTGCTCATATTATTAATATATGGTATTATGATAAAAATGTCAACTACTTTTGTATGGGTCAAGAATACCCATCGTTCAGCTTCCCCAGATATCGTGTACCTCTGTAAGCTGTTTTGAACTCATCGCTCACCAGTACCCAGATACCGTTGTCTTCATTCCAAAGTTTCAATTCCAGTGTATATGGATCACGTACTATTTTTAATGTGCCATCAAAACATAACCGTAACTGTTCATCCAATGTATCATACATCACGCCACGCTCCACTCATACTCGTCTTGAGGCATCACTGTTTCTAATCCGTCATACTCATCGATACGATACAAGGTACCTTCTGGAAGCTCATGAATCCTCAATCGTGCCGCATTGCCAGAAGCCTTCTTTGGACCCATCTCTTCGACTACCTGCACCAAGATCGGATCATCACGAGACAGCAAATCATAATCCCAGTCCAAAGGTTTTGGCTCACCTTTGAACTCCCAATAAAGATCTACAGCAGCTTTAGAAAGCTCAAACCCGCCATAACAAGAATTATATACTATCTTGGTCACGCTACACTCCATTCATAATCGTCATAAGTATCTACAGATTCCATGCCGTCTTCCAGCGTATCGATACGGTATAGGGTGCCTTTAGGAATTTCACGGATGTTAAGATAGGCATGACGTCCGTTGGCACCTTCACCTAATTCTTCTACAACCTGTGCTAGCACAGGATCATCACGCTTTATATCTCCATACCACCAATGTTCTGGATCTGGGCGAGACTCGCCCTTAATTTCCCAGTATCGGTCGATTGCCTGTGCAGATATTCCAAACCCACCATAACAAGAATTGTATACTATCTTAGCCATCATATTAATACCTTTTCCTTAAGAACAAGATCGCGAAACGCAAGAATTGCTTTCAAAGTTACTTCTTTATTAATTTTAACAGGAATTTTGCCTTGGGTTGCTATACCAAACTGTCTTCCACGTTCATACAACAATTGTTCTTGTCGTGTAGAAGTATCATATTTTTTATTAAAAGGCAAACCACCAAGTGCTTCTTTATAGCCAAGATTAAAATAACGGTGGTGCATTTGGTCCAACAAGGACGTATTCACGGTTTTTATTTGTTGAGGTCTAGACATGTATCATATTCCTTTGTTCTCAACATATTATTAATATACGATGTTTCTATAAAAATGTCAACCGGGATTTTACCACTCGTACTTGTCTTCTTCATCGCCGACAGGCCATTCAAGCTCATCCATATAATCTAGGAAATCTTCATGGACCATGAAGTATGCGACTGTACGACGAAGCGACTTGATCAGCTTACGGTGCTCTTTACGAGTCTCACATACACTAAATTCACTGATATAATCACGGATGTTTGACTCTAGAGCATGCTGAAGTTCCTGCAATACGATAGCATCAACCTGCTCTGATTGCAATTCAATATTGACTTTCATTTTAGTTCTCCTACAAATAAGTTCTTGCCATCGATGCAGATCTC
>Ga0208974_1000982_pt1 | contig 11351 bp, 10 predicted proteins | sample GreLakmeER15MSRF_FD_187699 | JGI IMG/M metagenome (GOLD analysis project Ga0208974, IMG submission 187699) | Freshwater lentic microbial communities from great Laurentian Lakes, MI, USA - Great Lakes metaG ER15MSRF (SPAdes) | ecosystem: Environmental > Aquatic > Freshwater > Lake | place: Great...
ATTGAGATGCACGCGAGCTATTTGTAATACCATAATGATGCCCTAAAAAGACACTGAATATTTCTAAAAATTGAAAATTAAAATTTGAGTACATCTCTTGAATTATTTTGTAATTTATAAAAAACTTTTGAAATTTTTGAAAAAACAGAAAGATGTACTCAAATTTAAAATTGGAAAAATAAAGATATTCCAGTGTCTCTATAACTGCTATGTTAATCTAAGTATTTTTATAATAATTATTGCGAGGCTATTGCGAGGCTATTGCGAGGCTATAGAAAAGACTGTCGCTGGCTATTGAGATGCACGCGAGCTATTTGTAATACCATAATGATGCCCTAAAAAGACACTGAATATTTCTAAAAAATGAAAAGAATATTTTAGGCTAAAATATAAAAATTGATACAATGCGAAATAGTATAAGTTATTAGCAGACTATAATGTCAAGTATAATGAAAAGTTATGATGATTTAAACGACTATATAAGATCTTTAGACGATAATTTTCCCGAAGAATATGACTATCTTGCCAAGAAGATTGACGAGCTTATTTGCGAAGGGTTTATTGAGACAGCTTTGTATAATGATAATGTATTATATTCTGCAAAGAAAAGTTTAAGAATGGAAGAATGTAATAATATGGAAGACAATATAAAAAAATCAATCCTACTCTTTCTTATAAAAAATAAACATACATTCTTTATTTTGCAAAATACACAAAAAGGAAAAACCAAGATTGTTGTTAATGAATTGAAAAGATGGGCTCAGGATAATACAAAAAAAGTAGTTACATTTTACATAGTAGATAATGATAAAACCCTATCGGATCAATCAGTTGATAGTATTACGAGAAACTTTGAAAAAATAAATGTTAAGATTTTCAGTCTCAATAGTAATACAAAGGTTACATTTGACATTATTAAACCATATATTGATGCTTACGCAGGCGATACAGAAGGTGATTATTCTATGCCTATCATTACACTCCTTTGTAATAATAAACAGTGTGAAAAAATGCTTAAGTTATTGGCGCATATTGAAAAAAAGGTTTCCGTAAACAATTCGCAACTTAGATATGCTATGATATGGGATGAAGCGGATAAGACTTATTCGCAACTAAGAGATAAAGCGTTTACTATAAATAATACTACTATTACTTGTAAAACTTTTACAGTAGACAATACAATTGCACTTTATAGATTAGGATTTGTAACAGCAACCGATGGTAATTTATTAGACGAAGATTATCCGGAGTGCTCAAATGCAGACTTATATCTTGTAGAAATATCACAAGAAGATCAAAAAAATTATCGCGCTCTTCATCACGAAGAATCAATAACGCACATTATGCCTTTTACATCAAAACATACACATAATTCATATGCTATTGATATACTAGAAAATAACAAGGAACATTTTACTACACCTATTGTTCTTCCTACTGGAGAAATTTATTATAGAAAAATAATAGCCATTTCAAATCATAGAACAAAAGATATGGATGAGTTTGCAAAATACTGTATTTCAAATAATAATTATTATGCAATTGTTTTTAATGGTAATAGTGGCACGAGCATAAAAATTTATAGTTATGAAAATGATATCCGTGTTTACAAAACAAAGGGTTGCAAATTTAACGAGTTATTATATTATTTGTATAAAAAGCTAAATCTAAATGATAAGCCAATTATTATTATTGGTAGTAAAAAAATAGATAGAGGCGTCGGATTTCATTATTGTCCTAATAATGATGACGAGATAGTTATTGAGTGTGTTCCAAAATTAGGTAAGCTAATTAGCAAAAATAGAGACGGTCTTGTTTGGACGGATATCATCTTAGGAAGAATAGATAATATTGCTTCTGCGGTGCAAAAATCGGGACGAGGATCTGGAAATATAGGAAACTCTCCGCAATATTCTGGCACAACTGATTATTGGATGGATGAAGAAACAGAGCAAAAAATAAGAAGGCATAACACGATGGTTGATGAAAGCAATACTAAAATTGGCTATTCAATTGGTATGGCTGTTAATGAAGCTAAAAATAATCTTCCAGAAATAAAAGCAAAAGAGCCAAAAAAAGGAAATAATATAGTAGAAGCTCCTGTATCGTTTAAGACACCTAAGCAAGCATTGGATTACTTGAAAACTATTCCTGGATATGAAAATATTAAAAAGGAAGCTAGTGCATTTATAGAGAAAGAGGGGTATATTATTTCAACAAGATTAAACGCGAATTACAAAAAGAAAAAAAAAGAGCTTGAAGCTAATGACAGACTTACATTCGATATGTTTAAATCTATACCATTAGGTATGTGTATTTCGGCAGGTGAAGTGGGGAATAAATATGTATTATATCCCGTATATAAAGATATGTCCGATAAAACTGTAATGTATTACCTCAGATATTATAAAAAACCTAACAGCTCAGAGTAATTTTAACATCTCTGCTTCGGTTATCCATTTCTCGTCATATTCAAAACCTTTGGCATATGATATGAGATATTTGACATTCTTTAAGCTCTTAGCATTCTTATCATACCTCACATTTTTAACCCAATAATTATTTTTTAATTGTAAGCCAATATATATGTCATACTTAGGGGCGCTTTTGTCTGGCTTGTCAGTGTTGGCAGGTTTTGTCTCCTTATTTTTTATAATATAGTCATATTTTTGGTTGTCTTGTAATATACCGTGTGCTCGTATGTCTCCGTTGAGATATAATAGAACTTCGCTTACAGCATTACCGCGATTATCAATGCCCCACTTAGACCTATGACCCTTTTTGCTATATGAGGTATCTGCACTGACAGCCGTTAATTTTTTGCTACGAAGAACAAGAGGGCAATCTCCGTGCGGTCTGTGGCCTGATATAATACTGTGGATACCTCCTTTATTTAAATACTTTATAACCTTGGCATTTATATATTGGCCATTTCCATTTTTAAGATTATCAGAATAAACTACTGTTTTATTGTCAGAAGGAACGGCATAATCTATTATTTTATATCCCTTGCGTTTCTTGCTTATCCCCCCATATTCCGGATTCACCATATATTCTTTTAAATCTTTCTGAAACCACTTATTAAGACCAGAAACCCATTTTCCTACATCATCAACTATATTTTTATTGTTAGGAATATAACCAATATTATTTTTATTAATGGCGCCGTGAACAAAGATATGTTCCCCAAATATATAAGCTATCTTTCCACTTTTCAAGTATTTAAGCATATAGTTATCATTCGTATTTTTGATATTCTTGGGATTGGGAGATACAGAGTTCAAGAAGCTCGCGACTATATCATTATCACTAATTAAATCAGGACTTTTATTTAATATAATTGAAAGCTCCTTTCTCCTTTTATCAAAGGAATCATTTGAACCCATAGTATAATCCAATATATATTTTAATCGGCTTACAGCATCAATCTTGAAATTATTATCATTCAGATATGTTCTCAACGTAATCCTCTCGCTCTTATTAACCCAATAAGGAAAATTATCATATTTAGCTAAATATTTACTTTCTGCTTTTCTGTCTGCAACGCCTGTCGCGTATATTTTTTCAGACAACTCTGAAGATATGCGTATCTTGTTAGCATCCCTATTTCCTATTATAAATTCAACGCGATTAGGATATTCGCTCTTAAATTTTAATAATAAATTGACAAATCTTATATCACCTATACCGCGGTCCTGACAATCACCCCCGAAGACGAACATACTATCTTTTTGTTTAAAGCGTAATCTATTTTTTTTAGAATCTACCCATTCAATAACCTTTGATATTCTAACATATTTTTCAAAAAAATCAAGATTACCCTCAACATCCGTAAGATACGCACACACACCAATACCTCTATTCGCCCTTCCTCCCTTGAAACCACCGCCGCCGCCAACACTACCGGCTTCATTGTCTACTTCGGTACCAGCTACACCATCGGCACCTTTACCTTCGGCACCGTCGGCACCTTTACCTTCGGCACCTTCCGGGTCTTTATACAATTTATCAATATTTTCTTTTAATTCTTCAAAGTTTTTATCCTTATTAGTTTCTTTATTTTCATTTAAATCAATACAAAATCTAATATAATTAATAATAAAATAGTATAGGATTTTTGATTTAATATTGAATATAATATTTTCTATATAATTCCTATATAAAGTTAGATTAGTATAATTATTTACATCATCATTTTTCTGTGTTTGTTGGCTATCTATTTTTTTAGCTGCTATTTTAGCTGCTATTTTAGCAATCAATTGTTGTATTTTCTCCAAAAATTCTCTATATTGTTTATTTTTTTTTTCAATAGCCTCTATTTTTTTTGTTATCTTTGCTATCTCCTTTTTTAAAGCATTTAATTCTATTTTAAACACCCGAATTTTTTTAATATTTACAGAATAGTCATTTTTAATATCTTCTCTCTCTTTTTCTAACCCTTTTTTTTCTTTTTCTTTTGCTTCTTCGTCTTCTTCGCCCTCTTTTTTTCCATCTCCTCCATCTCCTTGGGCGGTATCTTTGGGGATACCTTCGTCAGGATCTAGACCCTTTTCATCAACTTCTTTAATTAATGAATCAATTTTTTCTTGTATTTCATCAAGGTTATTTTTTAAATCTATAAGGTATTTTTCTATATCTTTAATTTCTTCTTGTTTTTTTTCAAATTTATTATTTTTGTCATCCAATATCTTTTTCTTTTTGTTTTTTTCCTTATCATTATAGACTATATATCCCACATATAAGATTTTGTATCTTTTTAAAAATTTATCTATATTACTGAAAAATTTTTCTAGTTCAGAATTATTAATGCCCTTATCATCATTATTTATAAAAAATTCATAATATTCAAATTCTTTTTCTAAAAAAGGTAATAATCTATCAACATAATCTTTATTTTCCAAATTTTCCAAACCTTCTTTTATAGCTTCCATTTCTTCATTAATAACCTTTTGAATTTCACTTTCATTACTGCCATTACTGCCGTTACTTTTATTCTCAGTTTTTCCGGCTCCTGTCTCTGCATCAGCTCCAGCAGCAGTCGCAGCCCCGGCCTCAGCTCCAGCATCAGCACCAGTCGCAGCCCCGGCCTCAGCTCCAGCAGCAGTCGCAGCCCTGGCCTCAGCTCCAGCATCTGCTTCTTCAACAGCTGTCTCATCTTCTTCCTCCTGTTCATTTTTTGCTTCTTCTACTTTTTGTTTAGCAACGTCTATACTTTTTTCAATCATTTCTTTTAATTTCGTATGATTTGCGCAGTTATCTATTATGGATTTTTTTAGGACATCTTTGTATTTTTCAATTTTTTTCATAATACCTTCCAAAACCTCTTTATCACCCTTATCATCAAAATGAAGTAAAGATTTAATTATATATTCAAATACATCTGTATTATATTCATTATTAGCCTCTTTTATATTATCATATATATCTATTCTTGGTATTATATTGATTAAATAATTATTAAAAATATTATTATAAAGCATATTTTTAACATACGTTATAATAGCTACCTTGTTTAATTCATTATCAAAATGGTTTAGAGGATATGTATTAATTTTATTAATAATCAACTCTCTTTTAGAATTAATTAGCTCAATTAAATTGATATAGATATTTATAGCTTCAGACTGCTTATCGTCAATTAGTAATTTAAAAATAACAATACTGTTTTTGATAGCATTCAATTCGGGAAGTAAAAATGTTTTTTCATTTTTTGCAGCTCCGCCTCGCTGCCGACTAGGCTGTATGCTATTATGGTTAGCCTTTTTAATAATCGTATATAAATCTATATACTTTTTATTATGTCTAATGTAATATCTATTTTTAGAAGTATATATGGTTCTAAACCTATTATAAATATGTATCTTTTTATTTGTATTAATCATATTTATATACAAAAATCGCTATACTATTATATATTGATAAAAATTATATAAAACAATGGGCATAATATATATTTAAAGTAGTCAAAATGGATAATGTATTGGATAATGTCGGAGGCGCGGTAATCTCAAGTGATAGCCCTGAAATCCAAGATAAAAAATCCAAAGCAGTTGCAAAAAATGTTGATACTAATAAAGTTCTTGAATATTTTAAGGAATCTATTGACAGCGCCAGTAGCTATACTCTTGATGAATATAAAAAGCTAATTACTGCGGCTTTTAAAGAAGCTTCTAAAAAAACAAGCAAGCGTTCGAGCAAATCAGGTGATGAAGTTGTAAAAAGGGAGCCTACTAAATATAACATTTTTGTCAAGGAAGAGATTTTGAAACTGAAGGCAGAAAACCCCGACAAGCAATATAAGGATTTGATGAAAATGGCTGCGGACAAATGGAATGAAAATAAATCGGCTGTTTAATAATAGATAATATAAAGTTCCCGAACACATATAATGGACAATAATATAAAAATGCTAATAGTATCTGTAGTCTATTTAGTTTTAGATATCACATGGATATTTTTAAATATCCGTGAGCAAAATGAAAACATTTTAAGAATACAAGTAAAACATACGGAAATAACTTATAAACTAGTAATATATATAATAATATGCTATATATTAATCTTATTATCATTATTACACATAGCTATACCTTTGACATTAAATAATATCGGCTACAGCGACGATTTACAAACAAAAGCCTATAAATCAATAATATATGGCGGAAGCGTGGGATTTTGTATATACGGCATATACAATTTGATTTCCTTGATAACTTATGAAAGGTTTGAAATTACTCTTGCTTTAACTGATACAGTTTGGGGATGGTTTATATACTCTTTTATAACCTTCTTATATCTTACTCTTGAAATAGAAGCATATGTACAAGATATACACACAGCATAGCCAATATCAAAATCAAAATGATTATATACAAAAACCCCGCAAGAAATACTGGCGTAAAAGGGATAGCCAAGAAAATATTGGCTATTATTGCTATTAATAACAATATATAAATAGGACCACCAGAATAATCCATTATTTTTAAATTATTATTGAAAATATTTAAATTTCCACTATTATTACTGCCATTATTACTGCCATTATTACTGCCATTATTACTGCTATTATTACTGCTATTTATAATATTATTTAATACAGATAACTCAGGACAATTCGGTGTGTTTGAATCTGTATTATATAAACCCTTGCTTACATTATTTAACTCATTGCATTGATTGACACTCATATTAATATTATATTATAAGTTCTATTATATTATAGTCTTATTTTTTATTTGATTTAGAACTTTTAGAACCATAATATAGATTATACATACTATATAGAAAATATATAAAAAGAGAAAAGAATATAAGTATCATTATGATATATACTATCATACCTGTTATACTTGCAGTTCTGCTTACTACACAATAAAACGATGTATCCTCTATAGGACATCTTACTACATTATTTGAACCAGAATTACTCATAAGAGAAGCGGCGCCTCCTGACATTACTCCGCTCGCCGTTCCTTCAAAAATACCTCCTCCAGCTCCTCCGGCAGCACCTCCGGCAGCACCTCCGGCAGCAGCTCCGCCAGCTCCGCCTGTCCCAGTTGTCCCTCCACTATTACCTGAAATAAGTTTAGAAGGTTTAAATCCTTCATAATTATTCATTTTTTCATTCGTAAACATATAAAGGCGGTTCATCTATATTCAATTTTCTAATATAAACATAATATTATTATTTATTATTTACAGTGTATTAACCACCGGGCTTTTCTGCGTCGGGCGTCTCAAAATCATTATTATATATATATATGACAACCGTATATAATGTTAAAATGATTATAATAAAGATAGCGAGATATGTAATATTATTTATATAATCAAAGGCTTCGTCGTATCTTTTTAAAACAGATGTTGACTGTTTAGGGAACAAAGCATTTATATAATATATAAATGCAAATATAGCAAAAAATATGCCAATACTTCTAATACTATCTCTTAGTTCATCTTCTTCATCATTCTTAGTTTTCTTTTTTTTTCTCCAACCACCGCCCCTACCTCCGCCTTTAAAGTTTTCAAAAAAATATTCGGTATATTCTTGCATTATATATTATAATATAATATAATATTAGAATATATATGTCTAATATTGTAGAAACATTTGCGATAATATTAACAATTATTATTAGCACAAGTATTATAGTTTGGGTTATAAATAAAAACAGAGGTTTAGATGTCAATTATAACAATTTAATAGAAATAAACAGCTCTAATATATCAAAGAGCAAAGCAAGCGACGCAAGCAAAGCAAGCGGCGATAAATGCACGACTACATGCGATGCTTTGGATCCAGTGAGTGATCCAAGATATAATATGCAGCAAATAATTAAACAATCTATATTATTGGAAGAGCATTTAACAAATAAAAACAAAAGATGTAGGGATTGTATTACTAAGCACTTCCTACATATAATAGGGTTAGCAGAAGAGGCCGAAATGTTGGCCACAAATCAAATTGAGAAATATCCTCTAATTAAAGAATCCGTAGTTCTATACAATGAATTATTTAAAATATGGATTAAAAATAAGAATCTAAACAATAATAATGACGATTATATCCTATACTGTACGGACAAATTGAGAAATCATAGAAAGCAATTGATAGTCCTATATTTTTTTAACGAAAAATATATGATTAAAACAGACAAACCTGAATCTCACCAAGGCTAATTCCGAGCCTGGTACATAGTAAGGTATTTAATTGTCTTATATGTCGCTGCGTGATTAAGAACGGCCTTAATGTCTATTATAGCGCTGTTATGGGCTTCAAGATGATGCGGGTGGATTTCAGAACCCATTTCAATATTAGGATACGAACAAGGAAATGTCGTGGCAAAACTATTAGCTGTTGAATATATTGCTACATCAGCCACTATCTGATATTCACAAGAAGAAAAATCGTATTTTCCATTTATATAAAACTTATTAACTAATTTTTCCGCTCCTTTACGAGAAATTATATACATACCAGCACAAGGAAGCAAGTACCGCCATTTAATAAAGCTCTCGTTATTTTTAAGGAACAGCTCGTTATATAATATTTTAATAGTATTACCATATGATATGCACATCTGTAATATCTCAAAATCTTTAGGTGCATCTTTGATTAGTTCATCGTAATTTATATTAAAAGGTAAGAACATATCATCTTCCATAATAACAAACCAATCATTAGCTCTATTTTTTTCGTCTTCCAAACCCGCTTTCATCGCCTTGATATGACTAGATATACATGCGAACTCATATTCGCAATTTACGCACCCCGGATGTTTACAAGTAAGTGGTCTCTTATTTTCCAGTAAATCATCAAAATCATCAGGCGATATAGCAGCAACCCTATGATTCTTGATGCCACGACTATTAAATTGATTTTCCATAAATACCCTCCGCTTATCGCTCCTGTCAAGATTAATCCAATAATGTATTAATGACATTCTAATAGATTTAATATGTATAAGGATATATAATATATGTATAAGTTTGCAATATAATCTTATATGTATATATCTTTATCTTATATGTATATATGTATATTTTTATTGTGGTATAGTAGTTATATTATTTTTGTTATTATAAGATAAATGAAGTTAGAACTTAAAAAGTTTGACCCTACTAAAATTAAAAGCGATTCCGTCGTTGTTTTTATAGGCAAGAGAAACACAGGAAAAAGTTATTGTATGAAGGATATTATGAGCTATAATAGAGATATACCTGTAGGCGTCGTAGTATCTCCTACTGAGAGGGCCAATGGATATTTTGAAAAGTTCATACCTAAAATGTTAATATACGACGAACTTGAAGAGAAGCTCGTTGGCAAGTTTTTAAATAGACAGATTAATATTACAAAGGATAAAAAGCGTGAATTAGAAAAACACGGCTCTTCTACAATAGACCCGAGAGCCTTCTTAATATTAGATGACTGTATGTATAACAAGACTTCAATAAAAGATAAAAATATAAGATGTATTTTTATGAACGGTCGCCATTACAAAATCTTCTTGCTTATAACTATGCAACACGGCCTAGGCTTACCTCCCGATTTACGCTCAAATATAGACTATGTCTTCATATTCCGAAACAATATAGTTAAAGAAAGAGAGAAAATATATAATCATTATGCCGGAATGTTCCCTACATTTGATGTATTTAATCAAGTGATGAATCAATGTACCGAAAACTTTGAATGTCTAGTCATAGATAATAAAACGCAATCAAATAATATAAATGATAATGTGTATTGGTACAAAGCGCAAGATAGTAATTATAAAATGTGTTCGCAAAACTTATGGGAAATGCAAGCTCTACAGGATCAGAGAGATTTAATGGGACTTATGAATGATGAAGAAGAGGAAGACAACGAGGATTTTGACCCAGGTGTTTTTCTGAAAAAGAAAAATACAAAATTGATAAAGGTCAAAAAAAACCAAAAATATTAGAAAAATCTTAGCTTTTTGTTTTTAACATTATTGTCATTATTTATAACTATCTCTTTAATATCGCTATTCTTCTTAGAGCTCTTGTCTGTTTCAACATAAAGCTTCCTTTCAATATTCTCATATGCCTCTTTTTTTTGTAATAAATTATATTCATTATCGGATCCGGCTTTTTGTGCAATATTAATAGGCAAAAGTGTACCTTCCTTATTATTTTTTGAATACAAAAACCCGCCCTTTTTATAGATTTCTTTTTTATACTCGTCATTATCTGTACTATTACTAATAGTTATAATATTACCTCCGTTTTTAACACTATTTCTATTTTTCTCTATTTCATCCTCATCGCCATCCTCATCGCCATCCTCATCGCCATCCTCATCACCATCCTCATCACCGTCCTCATCACCATCCTCATCACCATCCTCATCACCATCCTCATCACCATCCTCATCACCATCCTCATCACCATCCTCTTCATCCTCGTCACCATCCTCTTCATCCTCTTCATCCTCGTCACCATCCTCTTCATCTTCTTCACCATCCTCTTCATCCTCGTCACCATCCTCTTCATCTTCTTCATCCTCCTCACCATCATCTTCATCTTCTTCATCCTCCTCACCATCCTCACCATCCTCACCATCCTCACCATCCTCCTCACCATCTTCTTCTTCATCATCTTCATCGCCATCTTCTTCTTCATCATCTTCGTGGTCATCTACTTTTACAATTTTTTGTTCAACAACATCTTTAGCATTGTCTTCCTCGTTTTTATTTTCGTTTTTTTCAACTTCTTGTTTTATAATAATAGTATTAGCAGACTTTGAAGCTTCTTCTTCGGCTTCTTCTTCGGCTTCTTCTTCGGCTTCTTCTTCGGCTTCTTCTTCGGCTTCATCTTCGGCTTCCTCT
>Ga0208974_1000984_pt1 | contig 11337 bp, 24 predicted proteins | sample GreLakmeER15MSRF_FD_187699 | JGI IMG/M metagenome (GOLD analysis project Ga0208974, IMG submission 187699) | Freshwater lentic microbial communities from great Laurentian Lakes, MI, USA - Great Lakes metaG ER15MSRF (SPAdes) | ecosystem: Environmental > Aquatic > Freshwater > Lake | place: Great...
CATGTTTTATCTAATGTCATCATTCACTCCTATTGGGTGAGGGGAAAACTGCTCGTCTGCAAGCTAGGAAAATCCTTTGCACAGCTCTCCCCTCGGGTTTATATTAACTCAAATTTTGTTTTCATCAAGTTTATGATCGCCACACCAATCGGTCATAAAGACAACTGGATAGCCACCCATAGTTGGTGAATGTCTACGGCATCTGCCAATTATGTTGTGCTCTTCAGCATTGGGTTCTGTTCTAGCTTTTACAACAAACCACATACAAGTCATACAACTCATTTGCTTGGAACGATGAATCCAAGGGTCATCTAATTTAATCATGTTGTCTCCTAGAAGGGCAAGTCAGAATCATCGAAATTGGTAGCCTTAGACCTCTCAGAAGGCTTCGCTTTGTATTCTTCCTTGGGTGATACTGCTAAACCCATGAATTTGCCTGACTTTCCTTCTTTTACCCATGCTGATAGCCAGTAGTCTTTGCCATCAACAGTAATATTTCCCTTATAGTGGGGAGCACGTTCGTTGTCCTTTTTGTCATTAGAAAAAAGAACGCCACTATTGTCCCGCTGCATTGATTTGTTATTTTCCATTTAAAACTCCTTTGTAAGCAGAAAATCTGCCATGTATTAACTCAGTTGCCTCAACAGCAACAAGACCTGCTAACTCTAAATCTTCATACATACCAAAACGCAATTGTTTGTAGTTTTTGCAAACTTCAACTTGCCATTTTTTACAATGTTCAACCCATTTGACTCCTTTGTATCCAGATTTGTTTGTTGATCGAATCTTTTGATTGCGGCAATTTTCTTCTTTCGTTGCCGCCCTCAAGTTCTCTATCTTATTGTTAGTCTTATCGCCATCAATGTGGTCAACACATTCAGGCAAATATCCGTGGTGATACAAGAACACAAGGCGATGGGCTTTAAAGGCTTTCGCTTTTATCTTCACATGGATATAACCTTTCCCCTTATGAACACAACCAGCAATTTGACCAATCTCGTTTACACGCCCTGTTTTTCTAATCAGATTTCCATCTTGATAGTCAAACGCTGACAAAACATAATCATGGCTAATTGCTAGGTTTTCCATCACATTTCCTTCGCTTTTTTCAAAGCTGAACGCACTTTACTGGGTAGGAGTGTCCATAATGCTATTTTTTGTTCGGCATCTAGGTTCTCTCCTTCCAACTTATCCCAAGCTGCCTTGGGGTCACCTTGCTCACAGGTAGCAATCAATTCAACTGCCATCTCTTGCAAGTACTGTAATTCCTCTGGAGGAATATTATCTTGTGCGCCCTGAGTAGGCGTAATCACTACTGATCTGCCCTCTTCTGGTAGGTCTTCACCCGCATAAATGTATAGACCCAATCCATGCAGACTTAAAGCCTTTGTCATGCAACGCATGATGGCAGTGTTTACCGCAAACGCATCGGGAGTTGGGATGGCCTTGTTTCTGTAGTCCATCACAGGCAATTGACAGGTCATTGGTTTGCCAAACATAGTAGCGGTAACGAACACCATTGCCGTACCATTTATGTCCATGAAACACTTGTCGCCAAACATCTCTACCTTGTAGGTAGCGGTAGGATCAGCTTTGAGAGCCTCTGCCCATGCCCAAGCCCACGACAGGTAGGTCAGGTTGTTTTTCTTCTCTGTATGAGAATTTACATCTTTTTTCAGTAACGCTTCTATTGACATATTAACTCCTTTGATTTTCATCTAATTCAGCATTGATAATTTCTTTTTGTTGTTCAATATATAAATCCTTGAACTTAGTAAAGTCTGCTTCTTGGCAGCAAACTATTTTATCCCCTTTGATTGCCAGGCAATAGGGGCAGTAGTGGATGTCTGAGAACTCTTCCACAAAGAACTGGAATAGTGTTTTCATCAGTGGAAACTCTCGTAAGCCATTTCCCACAGAACATCACCCGCCAGATCGGTAAGTTTGTTCAACTCATCTTCTGTCAATGGTGTTCCATCTTCATAGCATCCACTTGAAAAGTAGGCATCAGAGAAGTCTGGAAAGTCTCTGCTATCTACTCCATCTACTTCTAGGTCTACAACCTTTTTTCCATTAAGAATCGGCATATTTACTCCTGTTAAACGTGGGTTACTGTTTGCCCACACCGATAATGTGCCACAGGTTTTACAGGAAATCTCTAGGGATAAACCCTAATAGACAAGCATAAAAACAACAGTAGTATTCTGAGTATGAAAACTGAAATACTTGAAAAAAGATGCGCTGAAGCCTTGCTTGGGTACTCTCAAACAATGGCAGATGCTTATACAACCGAACCAGAGGACTTTGATGCGGCTGTAACAGCTTTGCTTGCCAGAACGCTAGAACTCCATCTAAACCGAACAATCAACTTGGAGAACCTTTACAAATGACACAAGAATCAGTAATCAGAGCATTGCAAAACGGCCCACTTACTTCCTATCAAATAGAAGATTTAACTGGCATACCAAGACTATCCATTGCTGCTTGTTGCACAAAGATGAGTTACAAGAAAAAACTAAAAATCGGGAAAATTAAGATGGGTCGTTCATGGGTTTCTCAGTACACCCTTGCGCCACACATGATTGAGGCTGAAAAGGTTGAAGAACCCCGTGATCTGCTAAACCCGTTTGATATTAGGAACGCTAAAGGCATCTTCACTAAGTCTGAATATGCAAATATGAACGCACAGGCTGTTCGTTTGTTTGGCAGAAAACCAACAAATGAAATAACTAACAATCAATTTATTTGAAAAAAACCTCTTGACACAATAAAAAGTTGTGTACAATGAAATTGTTGTCGTGGAAAACAACATACTTGAAGCCGTTTACACATGCCTTCGCCCTTGGTTTTCACTTTAGGGTTTCCACCGAGGGCAGTTGTAAGCGGCTTTTTTTATGTTTTTTCCACTACATCCGTACTCCACACGATAGTAGTGCATCTGCATGGATGGCTTGGAAGAAAACACCGACATCAGGAAACACCCCCTGTTTGCCGACCAGCGTTGGTTAAGCGACTGGTAAAGCATTTGGTACAACGGTGGAACAAGGCCAAATGTATAAGCGAATTAACTCGTCATGCGCACTTGGGGCGTTTTGTATTTAAGTCAATAGGAGTCAATAATGAATACCATAATGCTTGGAGAAGGTCGGATAGAAACCCCTCTATCCACCCTTGGAGAACCTATGTCTAAAGAAAACAACATGGATAACTTTGAGAGATTCTGGGAGACTTGGCCTAAATCATTCAGAAAAGGCGGTAAGTCTGCCTGTAGAGTGAAATGGAAGAAGTTTTACTGTGATACCTGTGCAGACCAGATCATTAAACACATAGAGTGGATGAAAACCACAGATGCTTGGAGAAAAGACGATGGCGCTTTCATTCCCGCACCTTTGGTCTATCTGAACCAACAACGATGGGATGGGGCTGAGATTCCTGAATCATTCGGGATCAAAGTTGAAGTGCAAATTGATCCTGCCCTTGCCAAGATTGAGGCTGACAACAAAAAAGCCGTTCCAATGCCTGAACACATCCGAGCTAGATTAACCCAACTAAGGAAATAAAAATGCCAATCGTTTTACAAAGAGCAATCCAAACACAAATTTATGGAGATGGAGAAGGATGGATTTACATCTCGCAAACAGACCCTGAACTAAATAGCGACTGTGTTTGTTTGACAGTAGATCAATTTAATCAAATGCTAATTCTTGCAGATCAAATTAGAAGAGAAGCAGTAGAGCCAAATGAACTACTTTGAAGCCATGAGACTGCTAGACAGAGTTAAGGAAGGCGTACCATATCCCGTACGTTTAATTACTGAAGCGTTAATCCTAACTGGCGACTTAGATGAGTAGGGTATATACCAGTGATATACAGCAGAAAAAACATATCCAATGCGGGTGACAGAGTAATCCTAGAGCAAGCAGAGGCCAGAGAGCTGTATCGGAATTGGGAGTGGGGAAAAAATCGTGACCTCATTCGTGCCAGACTTGAGAGAGCCGAAAGAATCTATGGCATAGGTGCTAGAGACAGAATCAGAGAATATATGAACAGAATTAAAGATGGGACACTTCTATGACATTTATGGTGACTTTCAAAGTAGACGCTAACCCTGTTGGAAAACAAAGGGCTAGATACGTCAAAAGGGGAAACTTTGTATGACAAAAGATCAATTACATGAACTCTTTGAATATAAAGATGGCGACTTGTATTGGAAGGTAAATTGTGGCAATAACCAAATGATTGGTAAAAGGGCTGGTTCACAACTTGCAAACAAGTATTGGCACATAAGAATTAAGAAAAAGCCTATATACACACATAGAGCTATTTTTCTTTTCCATCATGGATATTTGCCAAAAACAATTGACCACATTGACGGCAATCCATCAAACAATGCAATAGAAAATTTAAGGGCTGCCACGCAAGCTGAAAACAACAGAAACAGAAAAGAAGTTCCCAATAAATATGGTTATCCTGGTCTAACTTTGTTGCAAGGTAAATATTGGCAACCGCAATTAAGAGTTGATGGGAAAAGTTTATATCTTGGAATTTATAAAAATGTTGAAGATGCAAAAACCGCCTATCAAAATGCAGTAGATAAGTATTGCGGTGAATTTAGGAGAAGAGCATGACTTTTATGGTTACTTTTAAGGTTGATGGAACACCAGTTCCCAAAGGTCGTGCTAGGTATGCAAGGCGAGGAAACTTTATTTCTACTTACACCCCTGAGAAAACTAGAACCTATGAGACTTTAATCAGGGATGCGGCAATTGATGCAATGGGCAGCTCAGAAGCATTGGAAACCCCTGTTAGCCTTTATCTCTACATTCGAGTGCCAATCCCCAAGTCATGCACCAAAAAGCGGTTAGAAGCCATTGATAACGGGTCAGAGAAGCCAACAAAGAAGCCTGACGCAAGCAATATCCTCAAGAGCGTAGAAGATGGCATGAATGGGGTTGTTTACCATGACGATTCGCAGATCATCAACATCCACGTTACGAAGGTTTATTCGAGTCTGCCAGGTGTTGATATTTGCGTTAAGGAGTGTTTGGAATGAGAAACCCGTTTGAAATATCAAGTTCTACTTGCATCAGCTTTTCTGGTGGCAGGACTTCTGCTTATATGCTTTACCGAGTGCTGCAGGCTCACCACATGAGCCTACCAAATGAAGCAAAGGTGATATTTGCCAACACAGGCAAGGAAGAAGAAGCTACCCTAAAGTTTGTGGATGAATGCTCTAAGCGCTGGAATGTGCCAATTTCTTGGCTGGAATATGTAGAAGTTGATGGTGAACACTCGTTTAAACAGGTTGATTACCAAACTGCCAGCAGAAATGGTGAGCCTTTCGAGCAAATCATTAAACATTTTGACAATGCATTGCCAAACGGAAGGGCTAGATACTGTTCCGCTAATCTAAAAACTAGGACTTTTCACAGGTATTTAAGGTCTATTGGCTGGAAAGAATGGGAGTCATTCATTGGGATTCGTGCCGATGAGCCTAAACGAGTAGTCAAATTTAGGGCAAATCCTAATCCAGAAGGTGGGCATGAGACTGTATTTTTGCCATTGGCACAGGACAATATTTCATCTAAGGATGTAAGCGATTTCTGGAAACAACAAGATTTCGATTTAGGCCTGCCAAATATCAATGGAAAAACCATGCATGGCAATTGTGATTTGTGCATGTTGAAACCAAAAGCACAGATTCTTAGCCTTATTCAAGAAAAGCCAGAGAGAGCATTGTGGTGGATAAAACAAGAGGAAGAAGCCTTCAAGAGATGCCCTGGCGATGGGAAATTCTTTGCCATTGACAGACCAACTTATGCACAAATGTACAAATACGCTGCAGAACAAACTGACATGTTTGATAAAAACGAGGAAGCAATTTCATGTTTTTGCGGAGACTAAGGGTTTATCCCTATTCAAAACATTCCAAAACAGGAATAACATTTAATTTTTAACAGGAGTGAATCATGGAAAACAAGTATGAATTTGACACCACAGCAGGTGCTGGCAGCGAAGTGGTAACGATTGTCTATCAGTATGAACACGATGGAGAAACCAGTTACAACGAGAACATCGAGGAAATTTGGTTTGAGGGACGCAATGTAATTGGGCTTTTCTCTGATGAGCAATTCAAAGAATTAGAGATGGAAGCAGCCATGCGGTTTCAGCACCATAAACAAACCAAAGGCCAGACAGCGGATTACGAGCCATGAATGAGCCAACCAAAGCAATCCAATATTTAATCGATACAGCGCCTTTGTATGCAAAAGCAAAGGCAGATCGAATTTACTTAGAAGAATTCAGAAAATCCCGCAAGGCTCAGCTCATGAGCCAGGCAGGGACTGAAGTACTTGGAAAGCAGGAAACCTATGCCTATGCTCATGCTGACTACATTCAAATACTAGAAGGAATCAGGGAAGCTGTGGAAAGGGAAGAGCGTTACCGCTGGCTTATGACTGCAGCGCAAGCCAGAATTGAAGTCTGGCGAACAGAACAGTACTCTGCCCGAATGGAAATTAAAGCCACCCAATAATGCAATCAAAAAACAAACCAAAACCAACCGCAGGGGAAAGGTTGCACATTGGCAAAATTAAGCTTATGGCATGCATTATTTGCGACTCACCACCACCGAGCGAATGCCATGAAATAAACCAGGGGCAATGGTTTACATCAATGCCATTGTGTGCCGATTGTCATCGGGGAAGCTTAAACGGGATACATGGGCAGCGAAGATTGTGGAACGTCTATAAAATGGACGAATTATCAGCATTGAATGAGACAATCCGCAGAATATGCGAAGAGATACCCCTAAAAAGCACTAAAAGCCCGTTCTAAGCGTTTTTTATCATCGGTGCATAGCAGGGTAGCGTAAACCAAAAAAAAGCCCGTAAAGGCTCAAATTTTAGGCAATAAAAAACCCACCGAAGTGGGCAGAAGGTTTAGCGTTTACCGCTTAATATTCGCAGAATTAGGGCTGCAATGGCATATATCATTCAAACCCCACAAATTCTAGAGCTTCAATTTTGCAAGCTTCAACTTGATCAACTGATAACCCAAAGGCTATTTTTTCGGCTAACTGTGAAGCTTGATCGGCTTTTTTATCGTTTGGCGCTGTTAAGGCTAAGATTAAACACTGGGTTAATGCGTCAATTTGTGTCATTTTTAGCCCCTTAGATTTGCTTTAACTTGATAACCCGAGCCATTTTCAGCCCATGCGCAGGGTATGCAATCAATGGCACATCTTTAGCCCAGCAAGCTCTGCAGCCGTTACAGTTACCCCCATGCAAATAAGCTTCGCATAATTTAACCCCATCTCGAGCCTGGAAGGTTGAAACGTCTGGCCCGATAACCGATCCATGCAGCCCTTCAATATATTCCCCTTGAATAGAATCGCTGGAAAATCTAACCTTAACATTGGGAAGAGCTTCCATTTGAGCGAAAACATGGGCAAATTTAGGGAATTTGTGCATCCTAGTGGGCAGCCAATGGTTCACCCATGGGGTTTGGATCATTACTTCTAGGATTTTCTCAGCCAGCCCCAGGGTATAAACGTCCCCAGAATCAAACCAGCGAAAATAGCGATCCGAATCTAATTCGGAAACCATATCGGAAACCCAATCTAAGCGCTGCCAATCTTCCCGATTAGACAATCTGGGCGCTTTAACATTGGGGTAATTGTAATTTCCCGTAGTGGCATAGCAGCCCTTGCAAGCATCAACCAATTCACCTGGTGAAGCCCATGAGCCTGGGCAGGTATCAAGAGCTTGCAAGCTCCATGATCGAGCATTTAATTTTGAAGTCTGAGATATTTTGATCATGTGAACACCTATTAAAAAGTTAAAAATATTAAACCATGCGACATTCAGGGCATTCGCTGTAACCCGAATAATTTATCTCCCATTGATCTTGTGGGATATCACACCCACAAATGCACGTTTGAAAAACGTCAATTTCAAAAGGAATTGAATTCTGGATAAATTCCTCTCTACTGTCATATGGGAGAGAAAAAACAATGCTAAATTGTCTATTGATTTCCGTTTTTACTTCTAAGGGCAAATAACGCAAATTTGGTTCGTCTTTTGAGTCGCTAACAGTAATTTTTTTGCCATTTGGCATTGTTACAAATTGAACCGCTGCAATTGATCCATGTTTGATTATGTATTTCATTTTTGACACCTATTAAAAAAGATTTTGATAATTAGCTCTTTATTGGAGCAAGTCTAATTTCGTAAATTTCGGGATAACAAACCTTGATGTAATCTGCAGCCTTTTCCATTGCTTCGTCAATGTTGGAGCTAAGAATCATTTCGGGCTGCCCTTGATCAAACAATTGAATTGTTCCATCGGTGAATAGTGTGACTTGAATAATTCCATCTCCATCACAGCAATAGCTTCCAATTTGAGGGATTTCGTCATAGTCTGAGCCAGCCCAAAAATCCCAATTGTCAAATTCTTTAGCGATAAAAAACTCTAAGGGTTTGCTGGCTGGTTTTGTTGAATTAAAAACAGAGCATTGCCCATTTGTATATTCTTGAATCTTTTCACCCGTCAAAATGTTGGAATACAAAAATGTGAGATTAGTGAAATTGTGGGATTTGCGAACCCAGGTAATTGTTCTCATGTTGACACCTATAAAAAGAAAATTATTTAACCAAAACATCGAAGTAATGCAAAGCTCCAATGCAAAGAATCAGGCCAATTGCAATTGCAGCTAAATAGTCTAAAAACCCGTTTTTCATGTTAACACCTATTTTGTAAGTTTTGTAAGCCTGGAGGATTTTTAGGTTTTCCTCCAGGGTGACAGTTTTAAGATTGATTGGAGGAATTCTCAAGGATAATTTCAAATGCATCCTCGATAGCATCTAAAACACTATGCAATGTGATATCTCCCAGATCATTCAATCCAAAACCATGTTGTGAAACGATCTCATAATCGATATACAAAAACTTTTCGTTTGTTGCCCGCCATGCCTGAGCTTGTTCTACTGTCAATTGCTCCAGGATGTTCTTAAGATTGATTTTCATGATGTACGCCTATTAAGTTGATGAAAAGAGAAGGAAATTCTTACCCCCTCATATATATAGCAGGGAAGAATCGTGCCAGTTGCTGTAAGTTGTTGATTTATAACACCCCTCCAAAACCCTATAAGTATTTACCCCTAGAACTATTGTGTGCAATAATTAAATAAATCAATTTTTTGGAATAAAAATGCCAGGCAGATATCCGCAGATTGACACAATCCAATTTCGCAGGAAATTAGACAGCCCGAAGCGCAACATCTTATTGGCTGCGGGAAAGGGGAACATAACGAAGGGCTTTGAGAACATCTTAGCCATCTACCAGCATCTTCATTCCATCGGGTATAGGGTAGATAACCCCCTGGAGCAAATCGCATTGGTTACGATTGATTCTGCGGGTAAAAGGGAAAGCCCTTGCCAGATCATCTAGTAGGGTAAACACCAATAGAAGGGTAAACAAGAATAGTTCGCATTTAGATCAAGTACACCCAAAATGGTGCATCGCTCTCTTACGCTCTTCTAAATCTAAATGAGAATCATTCGCATCTAGGGTAAACCCTATGACTGTATGTGTGGCCAGTACTGTAAGGATAGACAGTAGGGTAAACGAGTAGGTAGAAACCCTTAGGTAGAAACCCTAGGTGGTGAGATGTATGGGGGGGGAGGGGGTAGGTTGGGTTGGTAGATATTTGTGGAGCCACCATCCCTCAGAAAAAGCTAAATTGACAATTCCAAGGAGAACTAATGGAACAATTGAAAAGAGGAAGAGGAAGACCCAAGGGAAGCGTTAAGATGACCATACAGAGGTTTGCTGACAATCCACCCCTTGTACTACCTAAGACAGACCATCAACGTCTGAAGGAGCTTAAAGAGCTGATGATTAGGAGTGGAGGTAAGGATGTGGCTCAGAAGGTTATTGAGATAGCCCTTAATGATGAGCATCCCCATCAATTGGTAGCTTTGAAGATGTGTCTTGATAGGACTCTTCCTGTTTCTTTGTTTGAAAAGGACAAGTCTCAGAGAAGTGCAGTAACCATCAATATCACTGGTTTGGGACAAGAACCAACGATTATTGATACTGAACCTGAAGATGTAGAGGCTAAATATGGCTGATCTGAACTTCTCTCTACTTCCTTGGCAACAAGAGGTATTTAAGGACACGACTAGGTTCAAGGTTGTGGCTGCTGGTCGTAGGTGCGGTAAGAGTCGTATGGCGGCAGTTACCCTACTGATTGAAGGACTAAAGTGTCCACAAGGCTCTGCGGTTCTCTATGTTAGTCCCACTATGGGACAATCAAGACAGATTATTTGGGATTTGTTGCTAGACCTTGGTAGAGAGGTTATTCAGAGCAGTCACGTGAACAACCTAGACATTACCCTGATAAACGGGGCTAGGATATACGTCCGTGGTGCGGATAGACCTGATACGCTCCGTGGAGTCTCTCTGACCTATGCCGTTCTAGATGAGGTTGCAGACATTAAGCCCGAGGCATGGGAACAGGTCATTCGAGCCAGTTTGTCTGATAGACGGGGGAGAGCACTCTTTATTGGCACTCCGAAGGGGAGAAACTGGTTCTACGATACCTTTAAGTTGGGTGAATCAGAAGATGATCCTGATTGGAAGTCTTGGCACTTCACTACTGCTGATAACCCCTTGATTGACCAAGCAGAGATAGATTCCGCTAAGAAAACCCTGAGTTCTTTCGCTTTTAAGCAAGAGTTTATGGCTTCGTTCACAAATGCGGGTTCGGACATCTTCAAGGAAGAGTGGATTAAATACGGGGTTAAGCCTGAACATGGAAGCTATTACATCGCTGTTGACCTAGCGGGATTCGAGGAAGTTGCCAAACAAGCGGCTAATGCTAAGAAGCGTCTAGACGAGTCTGCTATCTCAATTGTTAAGGTTACAGACGATGGGAAGTGGTTTGTTGAGAAGATTGAGCATGGACGTTGGGACATCCGAGAGACTGCCTCCAAGATTCTGATAGCTATTCGGGACTACCGCCCTTTAAGTGTCGGGATAGAGAGGGGGGCGTTAAAGAACGCTGTTTTGCCCTATCTTTCAGACTTGATGCGAAAGAACAACACCTATGCTCACATCATAGATTTGACCCATGGGAATAGAAAAAAAGCAGACAGAATCATCTGGGCTTTACAAGGTAGGTTCGAGCATGGCAGAATTGTGTTAAATTCGGAAGAAGATTGGGATGAGTTTGTAGACCAGTTAATCCTGTTCCCTGCTCAAGGAGTCCATGATGACTTGCCTGACTCCCTCAGTTACATTGACCAACTGGCTGTTACATCTTACATGGAAGA
>Ga0208974_1000985_pt1 | contig 11330 bp, 22 predicted proteins | sample GreLakmeER15MSRF_FD_187699 | JGI IMG/M metagenome (GOLD analysis project Ga0208974, IMG submission 187699) | Freshwater lentic microbial communities from great Laurentian Lakes, MI, USA - Great Lakes metaG ER15MSRF (SPAdes) | ecosystem: Environmental > Aquatic > Freshwater > Lake | place: Great...
TATCCATGGAGCTGGACAAAAATTGTCAGACATTAATCCCAAAGTCCTTCATAATATTTACCAAACAAACGGAACCCATTAGTCATGCGTTTCTGGTGTTTCGTAAGACCATCTTTTTCAATCTTGAAAGTATCTTTAGGACCTTTCTTCATTTGCATGAAAGAGGCTTTTCCATTCTTGTCTAGTGTATCAGAAGGTACCCATAGAACATCATGCTCACCAGAATAGTATTGCTGTTCCCAATCAACAGTCTTCTGTTCAAATGCCCAAATCATTTCATTCATAACATAATCCCAACGAGCATGAACATTGTCGTCGGTGTCCCATTCTTCCTTTGGCTTTGGTGCTGAAGTGCTACGCAACTCTACAGGAACATCCTTATCATCAACCAATGCAGAACCGTGCTTTGTTTCTTTCAATTGTTTGAGCATTGGAAGAACAATCAGAGCAAGAGTAGACTCCATGTTCCAGGTGTCATACTTGTCGATACGAATTTTGATTGTGCGTTCGCGCTTCGATTCAATCCATTGACAAAGTTTAGACAACCAAGAATCACTACCATCTTTGTTTTCTGCAAGCCATGTACCAAAATCATGTACCCAATCTGGTTTGCTCTTAAAGTTAAATTCATCAGGCACATCCTTTACCCAAAAGCAAAGGGCTTCAGCAATTTGATATGGACCAATCCAATTTTTGTAAGGACCAATATAAAGTTTCATCGCACTAAATTCCTTGAAATAAATTGACTAATGGCATAACGACCATCATTATCACTATGCTCTCTATGAAAAACTAACTTATCAACATGATGCTTAACATGAGAAGGAAAAATAACTGTTCTGTTATTCTTTACCTCAACTTCATGGTCATAATCAGAGAAGATTAGATTACCATTTTTAAATTTCTTTGGTTCTTTGTAAAACCATGTGATGGCAGTATACATGGAAAAATCATCATGCGGTAAGTAATAGTCTGTCTCATCATAGTATGACAGAGTGGTATAATCTAAATTACACTTAGAAAAATAATTATAACCAAAAGACAGTTCAGAAAAAGCATTTGTCACCTCATCATTAAAAAGTTTACGATTAACTACAAGTATGTTGGAAATATTCCTATCAGAATATACGTTGTCGAGATAAATGCACTTGTTCTGTTTAACCGAAACACCATCGCGTTCTGTTTCGGTATTTGATACAGAACCATTCTGTAACTTGTGTGGGTAGGATAGAAAATTTATTTCTTGCCATATCAAATGTATCTCCATGCCATCATAGTAATCATCTATGAGCAAATATGGAAATGGTTCTTTCACAGAGGTAATATTCATATGTTCAAATAATCTGTAGGTGGATTGTCATCAATCATCACTTGATCTTTATACTTTGCGATACTTCTATCAAACAAATCAGCAAGCTGCGTCACTTGCTTTTCATCGCGTAACACATCCCTCCAAATAAACAAAATTTTTCTATGGGGAGGAGTAAAAATACTTTCATGTTTAGTTCTTAAATTGTTCCAAGCAAATGAATTTGTATCTTCAGGCACAGATATGAATTCAAAGGTGTTATCATGTTGTCGTAATGGATCAATTTTTAATTTTAAAGTCTCTGATGGATTTTCATCATAGATTTTTATACGCATAGCGTGTGGTACATCAATCAGGCTTGTATAGTCTCTATGTGATGGAATGTTCTTAGCACTTGACCACATATTCCAATGAAACAATTTTCCTCCAACCCAAGGCATATATTCATGTATCTGTTCAAAAAATTCAGGGAATTCTTTATACACTTCTATGTGAACATTCTTTGTCCAAACTGGTTGCCAGTTAGGAGAAAAACTATCTATCGTTTCATATATGCGAACATCACCTCGCATTTCTTTTACTGATATGAAATCAACAACATCTTTATCAGAAAATTTACAACGACTATAAAAAAACTCTTTAAATTTTCCTATGTCATTTGGTAGAATTTTTGGTATGGCAAAAGGAATAAAAGTATACTTACCATACACTCTTTCAAAATCAGAATACAGAATTTTTGATCTGTCTACAATACCACTTTTTCCTATGAAATTGGTTTTTACTTCAAGCAATCGCCTGTGAGTAAAGACTTCTTTAGTTTCAGATATCGTATTATCATATGATGTATTCATGTATATCCTGTGGGTGATGGGTTTTTAAGGAACCCATCGAAACCCTATTCATTTAGAATGATACGCGAAGACCAACACCAACTTGGCTACCTTTGAATGCAGTAGCATCGCTCATATCAAAACGGCGTGTATAGTCTGCAACAATAGCAGCATTAGCATTCAATGCATATGCAGCACCAATGCCAGCAGTTGAAGCCCAACCGTTCTTACCTGATTCAGGATTAAATTGCTGAACACCGATTGCAGGAATAAGTGAGAAACCCCTACCTAGGTCAAAAGGTTTTCCTACCGATACGCCAACAGCCCTGTAAGTATCACGAACATCTTGTAGAGAACCAGTTACTTTGAAACCAAGAAAAGGTTGGCTTACAGAGTATTGCACTAGGTCCTTGTTGAAAACTTTATCACGGCCAGTCATTACAGTTAGATCAGTTGCCGATGCACTTGTTGCAAGCATCAACGATACAGCAAGAATTACTTTTTTCATACTTACTCCTTTGTGTGAATGTGTGCCAACTGATTCGGTGATAAGGACAGTTGGCGAAACCTCATCTAGTGCATTAAGCAGCTAGAGCGTATAACTCATCGTTTGCAGTTATAAAATTTGCTTGATTAACGATCATCGCCTATCGTGTTGCCGTCTCCACTATCTACCCCTGTCGAAACCATGACTGGCCCATCAGAAAAGGACTAAAACATTCCGCTTTGCTTACGTTGTTTCCTACACCATGCTTCATAAGAAAGAATTTTACTTTTATTCTTCTTGTTATCACAGTAGTTTAAATAGTCTATGTCAGTAGTTGCACTAGGCAATTTTTTTGGTTTACCTTTGTAAAATTGTCTACTACCATTCCACGGATTTGCATAACTATTCATTAATTCCTTTATGGTGGACCAGGCGGGAGTCGAACCCGCGTCCAGAAGTCCTTCGCTTTGAAGGGATTACAACAATTCTTTACTTAAAAATTCTGATTAAAGCTACTACTGTCAACGCTGCAAATACTATTAATACTATCATAATTTATACTCCAATTTGTATCCGGTTTGGATTCGAACCTTGTCTGCGTATTGTCTACCTGTGTGTCCCACCACACCGACCGGATACTATATTTATTACTTCTTGGCGTCAGCTTTCTTTTCAGTTTTCTTTTCGTCTTTCTTCTCTGCGGCTTTATCAGCAGCAAAACCAACGGTAGCGAACATTGCAATAACAATAAAGGTAAGAACTTTCATGGTGTTTCTCCTAGGTTAAAGGTCGTATGACCTATATCAAATAACGCATTATAAAACTTACAGTTGACTGACATACCAACATCTGCCTAAACCATGTATAAGATCATACACTTAAATATACTTTATGTCAAGCATCTTTCCAATAATTGCCAATATACTCATTCAACTTCGGTACATAGTTACACTTCTCACGGATGAAGATTTGTGGTGTACCTTCTTCATTCGCAATTGCAACGACTATCTGTTCAATCGGTAGTTCAGTTCTTTCTTCAAACATTTCAGCATACGCTGTGCATTGAATGAAGTAATTTTGAATTCGATTTTCTTTTTTCTCGCGGATAGAATTCTTATAGTCAATGATAGATAACTTACCATTCCATTCTGCAATGCAGTCTGTTCTACCTGCCATTCTCAATCTATCACTATATAGAGCCTGTTCAAGTCCATATACATTACCAATATTCTTGTCGATATGCGGTCTTAGCTGTAGGAAGAAATCTTTGATATCTGGCATCATCATACGAATCTTCATATCATTCAATTCATTGAGCAGATATTTTTCACAAATACTATGCAATTTGATTCCTCGACCAGAAGACTTTTTTACAATCTTGTTAGCTTCTTCTTCACCAACTCTTTTACGCCATTCAAATAAAAATGATTTGTCAGTTGAATGAGACAATATTGTAGTGACAGAAGGATAATTGTTACCTTCTGGTGTTCTATATTTTCTATTACCTTCTGTTGTAACAGATTTCAAATCAAAATCTAATTCAGGCAACTTCACAAAATTGAAATGCATTAAGTTAGGCGCCAGTTTGCAGGTTTGTTTTTGTCTTTAATTTTCTTGTAATGTTTTTCAACAATTTCCCTAGTGCGAACATTCTTGATAGACTTTCTATTGTATCTATCGCCCACAACACTTTCTGGATGATGTTCGGCAACCTTCGCAAGCACCTCTTTAAATCCTTCTGGTACTTTGTTGTTAGATGCACTAACAGATACGCTTGAAACAATCATAGGTGCAGACATAACAACCTGAATCGTTGGATTCTCTTGGAGAAATTCCTCACGTTCAGAGTATTTCATTACCAGGTCAAATTCATCACCTGTTTCTGTATCAACAAAACTGTAAGTTGGCATACCAATCTGGTACCTTTCTGTTTTTCCAATTCGCAAGATGCGCTTTATTCTTTATATAGTATTGACGATATGATGCAATGGAATTACCAACAATTTTCACTTCGTCAGGCATCGCAGGTGTCGGTTCAGACCAACCTTTGTTTTCAATATTCTTAGGAATATTTTTAAGTAGAACATAACAGAGACCATCACGTTCTACTTTATGAACCTTACCATAACGATAGGTGTATTCTTCGCACAAGGCAAGCAACATATTGGCTAGCCAAATATAATTCTCCGAAGACTGTCTGACCCAAACGGCACTAGGATGATGAACATGAGTAGCGGAATAGAGTATACCATCAAGCATACTATTAGGCAAAGTATATGTCGTTTTCTTTCGTCCAGATGGAGAAAGACCAGTGCCAATAGTGCCATCAATAACGCGATGGCAAGTAGAGAGTAATTGAGCATATTCAAGGATCATCTTTACGCAATGTTTATCATTATGCATTTCTGCACACTTAGTTACATCATGGTCAAGGTAGAAGATGTTCATACGCCACGGCATTCAGTATAGATTGGTTTCATGGTCTTTTGATCTAGTAGCATTGCTTTTTCAGGCAGGTGCAGATAAACTAGAGTGCCAGTATTGTTTTCAAAGCGCCGAACATTTTTTACCAATGCGCGTTTCTCGGTCATAACATAAACCGTGTCATTGTATTTCATCAGCAGGCGCTTTTCTTTTTCACGGTACAACACTTTGAGTATACCTGTCTCACACACTTTTTGACCTTCAAGAACTTGAGGTACAAAAGCAGGAATGGCTGCTGCGCTGTTAATGCTGAAGCCAAGACCAATCAACGATACGATTAAATTAGCGGACATTTTTATCTCCAAAACGGGTGGCAAATTCTTGTTCGAATGCTGCGATGGTAACACTATCTACAACAATTTTAGGCGGAAGACCGAGTCGATCACGAACAACAGAATCATTACCGTGATAATTGACAAAACTTTCTATTGCATTTTGCTCAACAAGGCGTTTAGCCAACTCAAGATCGACTGTTGGTTTTTCTTGCGTTGGATTATCTTTCTGTTCTAACCTATCAAGGATTGCATTGAGAACCAACATCATTCGTTCCCGTTCTTCGTCTTTTTCAACAACCACTTCTTTTTGTTCAACAACGGTTGCTTGACCTCGGATACTATCGGTCACTTTAGGATTAGCAACAAGGAACGCAAGTGTGCCACAAATAAAAAGTAGTGCAGTAACAACGGAACCCATGATTATTTTTTCTCCACAAAAATATTAGACCAAGTTTCTAGCTTCTTACGCTTACGCTTTGCAGCCTGTTCGATATTAGATTCATTAACAATACCTTTTTCAACCATCAGAGAAACCATACAAATCAAATCGCCAATTTCTTCTTCAAGTTGAATTTTGTTGTCATAAGTCCTATCTGGATGTTTTGCAGTAAGACCAAAGCGGAATATTTTGCTTATAGCTTGAATGACTTCGGCACATTCTTCTTGCGCTATAGCCATAATTTCATGTTCCACTTTGGTCATCACACTACTCTTTTTACGCAATTCGCGTCACCAACAAACCAGACTTATCACCGATACGATAATTAGATTTCGTAATAAATTTAATTCCTTTTTTCTTAGCTTTAACGTAAGGCAAAGGTATGCCACTTCGTGTTCTTCCGTAGATAACAAAAGCTTCGCCCACTTTAAGATTCAAAGTTTTAGAATACGGACTGTTATTGTTCCTTCGCTCAGAAAGTTCACTTAGAGCAGACGGACTCAGTTTAAAGGTCTTCGAATATAAGAATTTTTGCATTTAATTACTCCGCTGTGGTAATTTCGGTAACTTCAAGGTCTTGTTCAACAGTTTCGGCTTTCGCTGATTCTGGTGCGCCCAAATCTTTCAACTTGCTAACTTTACTAGGAGCCTTGATGCTAGGCTGTTGCATAACTGCCTTAACTTTGGAAATATTAATAACATCATTGGGATTAAGGAGTTGGTACGCAACAACTTTACGACCTTCTTTAATCACTTTGACAACACCGTTCATTTTGGTTTTGATTGCCCACATATAGGTAGAGATTCTATACATCAAAATTTCTTCACCCAATAGTGTGTTCAACTCATCCCTGGTTACAACTTTACCAGATAACATAACGGTCATAAGCTTTTGCGTATGATTCAAACGCACCGTTTTTGTTTTGGGTGCTTTGATTTTTTTTGCTGTTGATTTTACTACCTTAGTTTTAGCCATAATATTTACCTCATCAATTTAAGAACAATAATTATACTACAATAAGGCGAGATTGTCAAGAGGCTTCGCCTTGTTTGCCTCTTTCAGTCACCGAAGTAAGCATAGTCTTCATCGGTACCAAAACCTGCTGATGCCATGCCCGTATCAAAATCACCGTCCATAGATTCATCATAAAGTGCGTAATTACCAAATTCATTCAAACAATCCATAACCATTTCAATTGGAATTTTCAATTCTTCTGCAATGGCTTGTTCAGACAATCCTTCGCAATACAACTGTTCAATGTTGTATGCCAAATCTTTCATTTTACTCATATTACGCAGCTTTCATCATAATGGTGGGATACTTAACAAAGCCAGAGGTGTCCTTCTTAGCTTTTCCTTTTGCATACAGACCAACAACAACACCTTTTGGATCAAGGAATCGCAGGTCTGATTCATCACCGTTGAACACCGGGCGACCGTTGTAGGTCTCTGGCATTGGTTCGGTTTTCTTGATACCGAAAACAGTAGCAACATTCATACCTTCAGCCAACGCACGGTATACATCCAAATCGTTACCATCAGCGGCAGAGAAGGTCAAGTGGTAGTTAGCGATACCCTTAACTTTACGACCAAGAATTTTCGTATAGTCATAAAATTGGACATTAGGGAAACATTCGAATACATTCAAGCCGGGAAGCATATCGTATTTTTCCCATGCAATGTCCGAAGTACCGTTCAAGCGGAAAACAGGAATCATACCTTTCTTTTCGGCTTGTTTGATTCCTAGCTTGATATCGTTATACAGAGCCAACATAAAGTCCATGCGATTCTCGAAAAACATTTTTGTTTTGCGCTTACGGGCTTCTTGGATTACATTGGTCGATTCGCCTTTTTTGAACATACCGCCACGACCAGCGGTATTCAGACAAGCGGCTTTGCAACCTTCGGTTGCTTTCGGGCAGGTATTGTAACCTGATACGGACGCCGGTGCGAGGTGCAGGATGTTAGTAAGATAACCAACAGGTTGACCCTTGAGGGTTTTGGGGTTACCAACTGAGAGCAATTTCATGTATATGTCCTTATCAACGAATCAGATACTATTATAGCAAGAGTTTGCCGCTTTGTCAAGCACTTTTTCGAACCGGCTAAGTCATTGATTTATAAGGGTTTTATCTACGCATATTCGCTTGATCCCTAGCCTCTTCCTCAGAGAAAACTGGAACCGCGTTGGATTTGTGTAAAGTTCCAATGCCGAGCATAGCATCGCCCGTGTACACTTTGTCGGTTTTGCGAAAAGTATCATAGTGGTCACTATTGAGGGATGTCATTTTTTGTTGCTGCCGAAAGGTAGGAACCTCAAGCTTGTAAGTAGCAGACAGACCCTGCCTCACAATGACTGGCGGTTTTTTCGTAGCATGGCGATTGAGCACCTGCTGCCAAGATTCTTGCAATGCCCGTTTCTTGGCATTGGGTTTTCGCTTCTTGGACTTGGGAGTTCGTGTATAAATTATCATGGTGTAATTATCTCACAAAAGCTGGTAATTGTCAAGGTCTTTGTAACTCATTGATTTTCAAGACATAATCCGAATGCTTACACTTACGACGGAAACCAAAGCCAACACAATTGCAGGTAACATACTTTCCCACAGTATTGTATTCGACCAGATATTCTTTATTTTTTGCTTTTGATTTTACTTTGAAGATGCGAAGATTAGCCGAAGGTTTTACTTCCTGCTTTTTCTCGGGTTCTTCCTTGAAGTGTTCCTTAGGCACTAATGCTAACAATTTAGAATCTTTGATTTCCACAAATTTGCGATATCGTTTATTCAACGGTAATGGAGTATCAAAGAAAATAGGATTGCCTTTGCACCAGCGCAGATAGCCTATTGCCTTGCTTCCTTGCATAATGTAAATATGGTTAGGCGGGACTGCAACATCGCGCCACTCTGTAGTTTCTTTCAGTATCGTAATCATGTCGCTATTGTAACACGGCATGGTACGATTGTCAAGCCCTATTTGGACTAGCCTTTAAGCAATTGTTGATTTGAAGATTGCGATTCGGTACGCATAGCTTCATACTCTAATTTTTTCAACTCATGCAATTCTTTTTCCAAAGTGTTACGGAGAGAAATGTTTTGGTTGATTGTTAGAGTCAATTCTCTAATACGTTCTTCAAGGTGTTGTCTATAAGACATATTCATCTTTCTCTTGTTTGGCTAATCTATAGAAAGTTTTATCGTGATGCTTTTTCTTCGCTGCATAGTTTTCTTCATGCTCACGATTCTTTTTAAATTTTGTTTTGTTTGGTTTTTGGATATTCTTAGCGCCTGTTTGCATTTTACTTCTCAAACTCCTTGATTAAAAAATATGGTCTGCTACGCCAAGTTTTACTACTTCACCAGGAGTCAACCAAACATCACTTGGCGGTAGAAGTTTGGTCTTAACTGTCTTCACTGGTAATCCTGTAAATTCATTAAGTAAGATAGACATCCTCTCATTGACATAATCGTTTTCTTTCATAGCAGAAACCATGTCATGGTATTTACCACTACTATCGCCAGAAAATTGGTGTGAAAGTATGCTAGTGTTTTCAGAAATGTATCGGTGTCCTTTTGTGCCTGCTGCGAAAATTAAAAATGCAGCCGATGCAATAGACCCAATACCAATCGTTGATATTGGATATGCAGACCTACGCATTACATCAATCAAGGCAAACGAATCATATAGACTGCCACCAATAGAATTGATATAGAGTGTCAAAATCTTTCCTTCTTCTTGGATAATGTTTTCATACATGATCCAACGAATAACTGGTTCAACAGTATCTTCATCAATCTCGCCGCTCAGAAAATAAGTGTGGTTCTTTAGTAAAGTAGTATCAATTGTTTCTTTGGCGCCAAGCATCATCACTTCATTCATCTTTGTCATTTTTTTAAGTGCCAATCATAAGCAGTTTTTAAAATTTCCATAATACCATGTTTCGGTTTAAAATCAAACAATTCTTGCGCTTTAAAAATATTAGAAACCAATATATCAGGATCACCATCTCTCTTTGGTCCAATAGTGTAAGGAATCTTTTGACCAATTGTGATTCCAGCTAAATTCAAAATTTCTTTTATTGAATATCCAATTCCACTTCCTAAGTTTATTACATTTGCAACAGATTCATTCAACATCTTTTCAGCCATCTGTAGGTGCATATCAGCAACATCGCTAACATGAACAAAATCACGGATGCAAGTTCCATCTAGTGTATCGTAAGTATCTCCATTGATTACAAAATTATTTAGATTTTCATAAATCTTAGGAATCAAATGAGTCTCTGGAAAGTGGTTCTCACCTAGTTCACCTTCAGGATCAGCGCCAGCTAGGTTGAAATATCGAAAAATACAGTAACTATTTCCTGATTGTTTGATAGCCTGCTCTGCTGCTAACTTTGAACCAGCATATGGATTATTTTGCCAATCTACAGGATGAGACTCGGACAACTTTTCTTTTTGTGGAACATATACACCAGCTGTCGATGAATAAATGATGTTGTTGATACCAAACTCATGCATAGCAATCAAAAGATTGACGGTACCCCCAACATTTACTTCATAGAATTCTGTCGGATACTTTATTGATTCACCCACTTCAATACGACCAGCAAGGTGAAACACTACATCAGGTTTTATATGTTCAACGCAATTACGCAAATCACTACGGCTTCGAATGTCATAACGACCAAAAGAACAATCGTAATATTTGTGTTCTGGATGCTTAATGTCGTAAATAGAAACTTCCCACCCATTTCGTTTCAGTAACTTGCATAGGTGAGAACCAAGATAACCTGATCCGCCTGTAACGAACGCTTTTTTCACGGTAGACATTCTGATGCTTTCTCATCACGTTCAGATAGGATTGGTTTCTTTGACGGCCACCATATATCTAACATTGGTGTATTCCAATGAACAGAGAATTGCGAATCTCTATCATACTCTGCACTTAACTTGTAGCTGAAGACGGCATAATCAGAAATGACCAAATGTGCATTACCAAACTTTGGAGGTACCAAAATCTGCCTGTAATTAGACGCTGAGAGATAAAAAGATTCACTCTGAGTATACTGTAGAGAATCTTTATCTAAATTTACAACAACAAAATAAATCTCACCAAACAAAACAGATATAAGTTTCGTTGTGCGCGAGTCACCATGGATGCCACGCAACACATCCTTGCGCGAAGAACTTATGCTATCAACAATGAATTTTGTTCCAAGACATTCATATTCACGATCATTAAACGATTCAACATTCATACCACGATGATCTAATGATTGTGTATCTGGCGTTACAATTAGAACACCATCTAAATCAGTTCTCTTAATCCATATCATAGTATAATTTTTATTCCAGGTGCAACCATGATGCCGTTATTTTTCCACGGAAACTGCTTGCCATATTTCTTTTCGTTTATTGCATTACCATCATCAAAAAATTGTTTGTTTACTGAATTTGGATTTCCATCTAAACGATAACATAAAGTATGAGCATTGATACAATCA
>Ga0208974_1000986_pt1 | contig 11318 bp, 26 predicted proteins | sample GreLakmeER15MSRF_FD_187699 | JGI IMG/M metagenome (GOLD analysis project Ga0208974, IMG submission 187699) | Freshwater lentic microbial communities from great Laurentian Lakes, MI, USA - Great Lakes metaG ER15MSRF (SPAdes) | ecosystem: Environmental > Aquatic > Freshwater > Lake | place: Great...
ACAAAAAAACAACGAACAGATACTCATATTGAACGGAAAGATTAAGCTAGTAGATCAAAAGATTGACTTATTAATGAATAATCACTTAAAACACATTGAAGATAAGATCAATACTATATATAAGGTGTTATGGTTAGTCGTTACACTAAGTATAGGGGCATTAGCAGATCTCATAGTAAGAGTGTTAAGCAATTAAGCAAAAGTGCAATAGGTGCTATATCAGAATATGAAGCTATTTGTTCTCTTATCAAACAAGGATATATGGTTGCAAAGTCAATTGACCCACAATGTATCTTTGACTTGGTTGCAATTAAACCAAATGGTACAGTAAGATTAATAGATGTTAAAACAAAATCATACAGAAAAAAAAACAATCACAATATTCACAGATCCCCAAATGAAAAGCAGAAACAACTTGGTGTTGAACTAATGGTTATGGATCAAAAAAACATTTTAAAAGATTTAGAACATAATAAAAATTTAGTAAAAGAAAATAAACTTACAGTTGAACAAAATAAATATAGAAAAAAAAGAAAAGAACAAAAATGTTTTAAATCATTTAAAGATTTAATTGATGTCTTTAATAACAAAGAGAAGATGGATAGTATCAAGTAAGTGCATTAATTACCTATACAATGATATAGGTTGTGTCTTATTAAATAATTGTAAATGTATTATGGATTACCAAGCAGTAAAAGATAGAATTAAAAAACATGAAGGGTTTAGAAATACTGTTTATTTAGATTCATTAGGCAAAGCCACTATTGGTTATGGTCATTTATTAACTGAAGATGATGATTTTGAAGAAGGTATTCAATATGATAAATCTTTATTAGAAAATTTATTTGATAAAGACTTTAATAGATCTGCTTATAATGCAGAACAATTATTAGAAGGCATTGATATTTGTGATACTGCAAGAGAAATCATAGTAGAAATGGTATTTCAATTAGGTATTGGTGGGGTTTCTAAGTTTAAAAAAATGTTTGAAGCATTACGAAAAAAAGACTATAATGAAGCAGCAGAACAAATGTTAGACTCTCAATGGAGAGTTCAAACGCCAAAGCGCTGTGAGGAATTATCAGATCTCATGCGTTCTTGCGCATAACCAACTAGATAAAAATATGTTACCAGCACTAGGTGCAATAGCACCATTAGCAAAAATACTATTCAGTACGATTGAAAAATCTATTCCTGATAAAGACTTACAAGAAAAATTAAAAGCACAACTTAATCAACAGTTGTTACAATCAAGTACACAAGAGTTACAAGCAGCTGCTAGAATAGTAGAAGCAGAAGCTAAAGCTGGTTGGTTTGCAAGTTCTTGGAGACCATTGTTAATGTATGTTTTAATATTTGTATTAGTATTCAATTATATTTTTGCACCAATTATTAAAATGATTACTGGTCATATAGTTGGATTTGATTTGCCAGGAGATGTTTGGACATTGCTACAAATAGGTTTGGGTGGTTATGTAGTTGGTAGATCAGGAGAAAGCATAGCTAGAACATTGGCCAATAAACAACCTAATAAAGAATGATGAATATATTTAAGAAGATAAATAACTTTTTAAAAGAATATATCACATTCCCACATGAACCTCTAAGATACAAAAGAGTTATAAGATTTAAAAAAGTAATTAAGAAAAAAGGTTATAAAAAATAAAATGAGAAAGAACATTATACCAACAACTATAGTTTTAATACTATGCTTAATCATTAGTGCATCGTCTCAAACAACTACTCAGAACAATGCTTCTGGTAGTAATACTTCTATTACTGGTGGCTATACTAGCACCTCTAATTCAACGTTTGAATCAGGTTCTTCATCTAATTCTACTACAACAACTAATTCTACCTCTAACGCCTATTCAGGAGACACTAGAGTTGCTGCAACTGCAACAGCTCCAGCAATGTCTGCCTTCTCACAAGACTTATGCGTTGTCGGATATAGCGGTGGAGTGTCAACATTCGGAGTAGGTATATCTGGTGGCAGTTATACTAGAGATGAGAATTGCGAAAGAATTAAACTAGCAAAAGTATTAAATGATCTTGGAATGAAAGTAGCTTCTGTTTCTATTCTTTGCCAAGACGCAAGAGTATTTCATGCAATGGAGAACTCAGGAACACCATGTCCATTTGAAGGTAAGATCGGTGCTGACGCAACAGCACAATGGTTGAAGTATGACAAGTTAAGACCAGATTATAATTTATATGTTGAGAAATTAAAAATTATTGAAGAGACAAAAAAGCAGGAGTCTTTAACCGAAAAAAAGTAGTTAACGAAATAGACGCTTGGTACGAAGCAAAAGAAAATTCATGGTTATATTTTATACCTTTATTATTTGGATTATTACTTCTGTAGTCTCATTCTCTCAAACAACAACAACTACAAACTTAACACCTCAAGTATTCACAACAACTAATGGTTGGAGTGGAACTAATCTTTATTCTACTCATGGTAGCGGAACAATAGCAGGGGTTAGTGGTAAATATATTGAGAATACAATTTCACTATCTACTGTTGGATTATCTAAAGCACAAATCAACGAAGGTTTTACTTCAACGCAAGGCGTAGATGTTTGGTTTTGGTCTGGCAATCCAAATCAAAATGTTACTATGACGCAAGTGTTAACAGATGATAATGGTGGGGTAACAACACAGAATAAAATAATACCTTATACTTCCAGTTATTTTAATACTTATACTAACTTAGCTGTTATAGATAAAAACTTACAAAACAATTACAGCATTACAAGTAGATTTTCTTTTTATGAATCTACAAATTCTCCATATCATTATGCTGCGGATCTAAATAATCCTTCTTTAACTGTTACCTATGTAACAAATCCTTTGCCACCCATTACAATAACTCCCATTGAAATTTTAAGTCCAGTTATTCAACAAGTTAAAATTACAGAACCTGTTGTTGTAGCAATTATTGAAGCTCCGGTTATAGAATCTCCTGTTGTAGTTCAGCAATCTCCTGAACCAACAAAGATTAACGAAACAATTCAGTTGGCACAACCAGCACCAGAACAACCAAAACAATCCACAGAACAACCTAAAGAGGTTAATAAAGAACAAACACAGAACAAAGAAGAGTCAATCAAAGAACAAAAATCTACAAAAGAAGAGTTACCCACAGCTAAAGAAAATACTACTGTTTCTAGTTCAGAAGATAAGTCTGCTAAGACTTCAGTAAGCGAAGAAAAACCTGTTGCAACAAGTACACAACAGGAAGTAAAAACAAAACTAACAGACAGTAAAGTAGGAACGGAAGTAAAGATAGCAGAAGTAAAAGTAAAATCAGTACAAGAGATAAAAATTGACGCATTAAAAGTTAATCAACCTAGTTTAAGTGCGTATGAATCTAAACCTTTTTATCAGCAAAGACAAATGGTGGGAGTTCCTAATCCTAATTTCTTTATGCAATTACAATTAGAACAAAAACCTATATATGTTAATGTTAATCTAAACGATTACATAAGCAAAGATCCATTGGTTGCTAGACAAAATATGTTAAAACAAATACAAGATGAAGAGGATGATATTATTATCCAATTAGAACAATTAAGAAAAACAAAAGGTTAATATGATAGATAAAGTTAAGAATAATTTAAAAGAGATTATAGCAACAGTTGCAATCATTGGTACTATTGGTGGTGGTTTTATTAAGTATGGGGAGATTATGTCAAAGATTGATAGCATTGATCCTGCTAAAGCTGGTCAGATTAAACAAGACTTAGCCATTGCACAAAAAGAAATTGAATTACTTAAAGTTCAAATGAAAGAACTTAGAGCAAGCTCATCTAATCCATTAGCAAGATAATGGTTGTCTATAGAGGAGAAAGATTCTCCGGATATAATAAACAGAAGAGAACTCCAGGCGAAAGAAAGAAGTTTGCTGTTCTAGCAAAGAAGGGTAACCAAGTTAAGATAGTTAGATATGGTGATCCTGAGATGAAGATTAAAAAATTTATAGCTGCAAGACGTAAGTCTTTTAGAGCTAGACATAATTGCGATACAGCTAAAGATAAATTTACAGCTAGATATTGGTCTTGCAAAAATTGGTAAATGACTAAGAAAAAATTTAGATTACAGCATGTAGGATTTTGTAAATCTTGCGCTGTTGAAATTATTAATACAGATTCATTTGTTATCTACGCAGATAGAAAATGTCAGCATGTAAATTGCATGGAGAAAGAATATAACGATGGCGTTTTTAAATCACAACATTCCAGTTTGGAAAGCAAAGATCAGACTAGAGTTTCTATATAATAAAGAAAAACATATAGGAGAAGAAGAGGATTGTTTAATCCATTCTATTACTACTTTAGAAGGAAGAACTCCTCTGTGGAATATCATGCTGCCTAATGGCGCTAACTATGCAAGACTTCCTATACATGCTTTTTTTTCAGATAAGTATAATAGAAGTGAAGTAAAAGATTTGCAGTTAAAAGATTTAGCTTATTGGGATTGCCTGTCTTATTACGCAGGTGTTGTTGAATACAATGCGTTAGCAACTTCTCAATGTAAGTTCTTAGATAGAAATAATCAATTGCATAAAGCTAATTACGAATTTTCAATAGATTACTGTCAACCAGATATTAATTTATTAAACACTACCTATTCAGAAATATCACCTGAACATAAGCATCACCATGTTTTAGAGATAGCTAATGATGATTTATGGTGCGGAAACTTTGCGTTAATGCCCAATAACAGAATTTTATTTAATCTTCCAAACTTTACTGTTAAAGATAATATTCCAGATTATAAAACTAATATGGACTATCCAAGCGTAGAGACTGACGGTTGGAGAACTGAAAATGATGATAGTCAATTTTATAATACAAAGGAATAACTATGCCACTAAGTAAAAAAGGAACTAAGATAATGAAAGAGATGCAAAAGAATTATGGTAAGAAGAGAGGAACTTCTGTATTCTATGCTTCGTTTAACAAAGGTATAATTAAAGGAGTAAAAAAATAATGGCAACGGTAAATAGACCAACAGACCCAAAGTTATATGCAAGAATTAAAGCATTAACTAAAAGAAAATTTAAAGTATATCCAAGCGCATACGCTAATGCTTATCTTGTAAAGACTTATAAGAAAAAAGGTGGTGGCTACAGAAAGGTTATGAAATGAGAAAAGATTTTTTCGGTAAAAAAAATAAGAAAAATAAAAAAGGTTTTCCAGATTTAAACAAAGATGGTAAAACTACATTTAAAGATGTTCTTATTGGCAGAGGTATAATTAAAAAGAAATAATGGCTAACGGTTTAGATAAATGGTTTAAACAAAACTGGGTAGATATACGTTCTAAAAAGAATGGAATGTATCAACCTTGTGGTAGACAAAAAGGTTCAGGTAGAAAATATCCTAAGTGTGTACCTCAATCTGTTCTTAGTGGTATGAGTGAATCTGAAAAACGTTCTGCTATTCAAAGAAAGATTGTAGCTGAAAGAAGATCAAGAAGAAATAAGAAACCTAATTACGCAAAGACTTTTGCAAACTAATTTAATATAGGGAGTCTCAACGAAAAACCCCCTATACTTCTACGCTAGATAAAAACAAATATAGACACTTTCAAAATTGACATAGTCAATATTCATTTGGCAGTCTATTTCTCCAATTGAATTCTTTAATAATTAAATTTTTTTATACAATACTTTTAGCACTCTGCGCTTCTTCTTACTATCGTAATATCCGTAGTAACCTGTTATCTCTTTCTTTTTAGTCATGTCTCTCTCCTTAGTTGTTTCACAACCTGCAGTACACATACCAATTATTCTTTAACTGGCTATATCTTCAAACTCTAAATCCTTCATACCAAGTTCGTATGCAGCTTTTCTTTTCTTCTCTGCAACTTTAAGCGCTTCTTCTTCTAACTTCTTTTCTTTTTCAAGTAGAGTATAATAACGCTTTTCTATCTTGACTTGTTGTTTAGGATCATGGATTTTTTCCATCTTTTTCTTTTTCCTTTACTTGTTTAATACTAGATCTTAAAAAGCGTATGTTCGTAATGTCCATGCTTTTTAATTCACTAGGTTTTTCTGACTTTGCAGCAACTTCCACATCATCAAAAATCTCTTTAAACTTTGCATTGAATTCGTAAAAATATGTTTTTTCAAATTTCATTTACCGGATATATTTCATTAACCTTCAAAGAAGTTATCTTCGTTAGTTGTTGATGACTTAACTTAATCTTTCTTTGAGGGTATCTTACATCCTTAGATAATAGATTAGCTCTAGCCAAATCATTTACGATTGCATTGGATCTACTTCTAGTAAAGCCAAAGCGATTGCCAATCTCTATTAAAGTGGGAGAATAATTTTTCTCTTTAACAAAGTTAGCTATGTAGTTTAATACATCCGCCTTGACTTTACTTAAGAAGATATAGTCTTTGCCATTCTTTTTATTCATTTTTTATCCTTTGGAAATAAACTATGAACGTTAGAATGTTTATAAGAATCACTACCTGATTTCTTAATAGACTCTAATTCTAATAATAATTGATCCATAAACCATTTGCATTTCTTAGCATCTTCAATTGACTTCTCTAATGTAAGTCCATTCTTTGTGCCGAAACGCATAATGTATTTCATTATAGAAGCTCTAAGATAACCAATCATTTCTACCTCAGTTAACTGAGAGCAGATAGCATGAATAGTCTCTATAGATTTATTCTTATAATGTTCTGGATTAATATTATCGCTCATAAATTAAAACGGCATCTTATCTTTTGTTGACTCTTTAAACGGATTCACTTTAATAGAAATGTCCGGTGCTTTCTCATTCTTCTTAGCTGTGTTAATCCAACCAGAGATAGACCATTTTTTTCCTTCAATCATTCCGCTGCCTGTGTATTGAGGGTCTTGCTTACCTTCTCTACGCTTTGCATTTTTCCATAGAGAAAGTGTATTATCATATTTGTTATCTGCCATTGTTACTCCTTGTTCTAACTGTTTGTTCTGCTTTTTTTCTAGCTTGTAGTATTGCATTGTAGAAGTCTTGATCTTCAACTTGCATAAAACCTAGCTTCTCAGAATACTGCGACCAAATTTGTTGCAAGTTCTTTTCTAATATTCCAGGTGTTGTTGAAAATTTTTCTGCATCTTGTATCTTAGTAATTATGTCGTCTCTAGATTCATCTGTAGATTGAGACTTAGATTGGACATAAGTGTTACTAAAATTTTGTATTGGATTTGATTTAACAAAATCATTCATCTCTTCAAAGGTTGCTAGTTCTGATCCAGCAAATCCTGATATACCTAAAGCTCTACCAATAGATACTGATTCTATCTTCTCAAATTCTTTATCTTTCTTTACTGTTTGTTTAGAGTGTCCAGTTCCAATTAACTTTCCATCTAAAAAGATTTCCGTTTGAAACATTGCCATACCATCTGGGTATGTTGTTGTTGTCTTAACGCATAGTCTCTCCCCAAACTTTTGTCTTACAAAGTTTAGTCTATCAACTACTTTAAGATATTTTCTACCTTGAATATTAATGAAACTGTCTTTGGTGTTTTCACTAAATTCCTTGATAGCATCTATCAGGTTTATGCTCTCCATTTTTTCTCCTTTGTTATTGTTAATCGTTTTCATATCCCAAATAAGTGTCTAATAGTTTCAACTGCAACCAATGCAAGCATAGCTATAATAAATATTTCAAATCTATCGCTGTTCATTTTTTATAATAATTTAAAAATCTAGTTATATATTCTTCAGGTACATCATTCCAAAAGAAGTCTTGCTTTTTTCTTATGTCTGAAAAATCTGGTTTAATAAGTCTAGCTAAAGCATAAGGATCTCCATTGGCTAACTTTAATTTCTGTTCCCATATTTGTTGGTACATAACCAACTCATCTAAATAATGTTTTAAGTTCTCAGGTTTTAAATCATCACAATTGTTTTCGCTAAATACTTTATGTTCAAAGTGATTAGAATAAATAAGAACAGCTTTCTTACCACCTGTTGCGTATGAGTACGCTGCCATTTGCATACAATCGCTATGGAATGGTTGTTGAGGTACTGCTCTCTTAGTATATGAATAACCTTTTTTAGTTTTAATTACTGAACCAAATATATTTTTTAAATCCACAATGTAATCTTGCCCCTCTAAATCTATAAACATTTTAAAGTAAGTTCCTATTCCATCTATCCAGGTTGCATACTCAGTTTCAAAATTCCAATCTTGTTTTGGCAGACTCTCTATTGCTGTTTGAAATTGCTTTAATGTTAATTTAAAATTCTTAGCCATGTAATATCTTTTGGCTTTATCTTTTTCGTCTATTGGTTTTTCTGCTTTTAATGATTTGAATAATGATTTCTCTTTATTAAAGATAACATCTTTTAATGTTTCTTTTTTGCAAAGAATTTTTTGAACTGCGTTATGAACAATGTTTCCCATAGTAAAGTGAGAACGCTTAGGCATGTTCATTCTTTCTTGTGGAGTAAGAACTATATAATTAAAAAATCTTTTATCTTCTGGTAATTTATTTTGTGAGACACTAGCGTATTCTAAACCAAATGCTTTATAAGCTGGATCAGTAATTCTAAGATCGTTCATGTTCCGAATCAGTATTACTATTTACACTTCATTGCAATACTATAATCAATTAATTTATACACAACAAATAAGATATATAATTCAATAGCATATAATTATATATAAAACCTAGAGTTGTTTGTGTTGATAAATTATTGACAGTCAAAACAAATAGAATTAATAAAACGAATCACAATGATTCAAATTAAATTAGACGAATACGAAATACTTGCAGCTGGTTATACAGCGTTGCTTCGCATTACTGAAAGCATGAGACAGAATATTAATTGGGGTCATGGTTATAAAGGTAGCTTTGGCGACAAGGTTGCAAAGTCTATGTCAGGTACACTTGCTGAACTTGCTGTTGCAAAATTTTTAAAAGTACATTTTAATTATCATGTTAATAATTTTAGGGGTGCTGATTTATATTTTAATAATCAAAGAGTTCAGGTTCGTTGCCAGACACCTAAGAATGAAAACTTTTTAATCATAAGACAAGATAGTTCTGCAAATGAAACATACATATTAGTCATTGATCGTTGTCCAATATTTGAGGTGGTTGGTTATGTTAACTCAAGTAACATTGTAGGTAATAAAGAATACTTAACTGACTTTGGTTATACTGATAGACCCAAAGTTTATTCTGTACCAATGGCAAACTTAATTTCAATAGAAAATATTTTCAATGGATAAAAAATTTAATTATCAGAGAGTAGAGGTTGTTTGGTATGACATCCAAAATGCCTCTGGAAGTTGGTTAACCGAATCAGATGTTCTCAATCATAAACTTGCCGAATGTACTTCGGTTGGTTTTTTATTTTCTAAAAATAGAAATATGATTAAATTATTTTCTTCTTGGTCTCACAACGTAGACCAAACAGATTTCGGTGATGTCGTTGCAATTCCTGCAGGTTGTATCAAGTCAATTACAGTAATATGAATAACTGGAAACAACAAAATATAATTGATTTTGAAGATGCTCAACCTGTTCTGTGGAAGAAAGAATGGTTAGGGATGCCTGAATATAATAACTCTGAACAACCAGAAGCAAAAATTAAATTAACTTTTAAATTTAGAAATGAAGAAGATTATGAATTTTTTAAAGAAAAAGTTAAAAAATTAATTTACAACGGAGATAAGTTTATTGACGGCAATCAAGGTAAATTTGAGAAACAATCTTGGTTTCCTTTAATAGAAAAAGCTAGTAAATATTATTATAAAGGAAATAACAACCCAAGATTCCCTGTTTATATAATTAGCAAAGGTAGATTTAAAAAAAATCCAACAGTTCAAACTTTAAATCAACTGAAAGTTCCATTTAAAATAGTTATAGAGGAACATGAATACAAAGAATATTCAAAGATAGTTGATAAAAATAATATTTTAATTTTACCGGTTAAATACAAAAAAGAATACGATACATTTTGGAAAGATAACTTAGGTATTACAGGTAGTGGAGCGGCAAGAAATTATGTTTGGGATCATGCTATTGAAAACAAAAGTGTTTGGCATTGGATATTAGACGACAATATAGAATCATTTGAAAGATTTAATAATAACATGAAAGTTAAATTTATGTCTGGTGATCCATTTTACATCTTAGAAGATTTTGTTTTGCGTTATGAGAACATTGCAATAGCCGGATTTGGTTATGCAAACTTTGTTCATTGGCATGAATTTAGACCGCCAATTAGTTTTAATACAAGAGTTTATAGTTGTTTGTTAATTAGAAACGACATTCCTTATCGTTGGAGAGGAAGATACAATGAAGATACTGATTTGTGTGTAAGAGTTTTAAAAGATGGTTGGTGTACTTTGCAAACAAATATATTTTTACAAGGTAAAATGGCTACTCAAAAAATGAAGGGTGGAAATACAGACGAAATCTACAAAGATGGAACTCTAAAGAAAAGTCAGATGATTGTTGATATGCACCCTGATATTGCAAAACTTACTAAAAAATTTAATCGTTGGCATCATCATATTAATTATAGAATTTTTAATAAAAATTTACCAATTAAAAAAAAAAATATTATTATTGATGATAAAATTAACAACTACGGATTGCAAAAATATAAAATTTAAACAATGACAAACACAAATAAAATAATATTATATACAGCAATCATTTCATTCTGTTTGTTTGTTGTAATATTTTTATAGACTCTTATGGACATAAACGCTTATTATAAACAACAACACAAAATTATATCTGATTTTAATATGCAAAAACTTAATGAGAAAAAATCGGCAGCAGAAGATAAGCATCTTAATAAAATAAGAATAAAGTTTTTATCAGTAATATTTATTTTAATAATTATTTTTATTTTAACATGAACTACTTAATAAAATTATACTTAGTATTAATATTATTCTTTATAATATTTTTAATTATTATTCATTTATGAAATTAGTTTTAACTATTCTATTGATGAACGGAAACATTATGACGTTTGATTTTTATAATGAGAACTCCGCTTATCAATGCGATAGGTTATTTAATAATTTGACTTACTCAAGAACAGTTAGAAATTACAAAGGTAATAAACAACAAGGAACATTTTTTAGAAACCAAGAAGTATTATTATATGCCTGTGAAACAAGAAAAGCCGTTTAAAATGACGCTCAATGAAGCATTAGACATGGCAAGGATTGATCCTGTTGCTACTAAAGCATTGAGAGAGAAGTTAATTAACTTAGAAGTTTTTAAATTTAAAGTAGATGAGCTTACCCTAATACAGCGTTTAGCTGTGTATGATTTA
>Ga0208974_1000987_pt1 | contig 11311 bp, 17 predicted proteins | sample GreLakmeER15MSRF_FD_187699 | JGI IMG/M metagenome (GOLD analysis project Ga0208974, IMG submission 187699) | Freshwater lentic microbial communities from great Laurentian Lakes, MI, USA - Great Lakes metaG ER15MSRF (SPAdes) | ecosystem: Environmental > Aquatic > Freshwater > Lake | place: Great...
AAAGACGCCGCAATTGTAAAATCACGCAATAAAGGAACTAACGTTTTCTACTCGATAAATAGGGATTCCACGGAAATTAAGCATGATTTGTTTTCTGTTTATTTGGACGGTTTGGAGGTGTTGGCGTGAATTTAGAAAGAGAGATGTTTTTAGCAATGATTCAAGATTATGTACAAAAAGACCCTGGATGCATCCCGTATATTTTTAAATCCGTTGAAATTGGCACGAATGATTTTATAAGTAATGCGAAGGAACAGGCGATGGATTACGAAAATTGTCTATTTAGACTTCTTGGTAAATTTAAAATGAGTAGGGTCAAAAGAATGGAGTTTGTAAAAGAAATAATGATGAAGTATGTGGATAAGAATAAAACATTTTCTAGACCAGAAACCATCGCCGAGATGTTTTGGGAGGGCGGGGAGTGAAAACTTTTTATTTTCTAATGATCGGTGCAGTAGTCATGCTGTTTTTAGCACAGATATTTATCATGGAGCATCAGAAATGGCACGCGATAGGGTGTGTCATTGTGGCGGCTGTAGAGGCAGGTGTTGCGGCGTATATATTTCATATAGGAGGCGTCAAGTGAAGAAGTTTGAACCTAAATCAGAATGTACTCATGATGCATCGAGATGGGATTCCGGTATGTCATGCTGTGACTGTGATCAAGAAAGAAATGACCAGTTTAGAATGATGTATGAAGTCGTGAAGGCGGTAGGTGAAATGCTTGGAGAAGTCGGCCCAAAAGGTACTAATGAGTTTGGCACTACACTGCCGGAGTTAATGTGTAAAAAGTGTCTAGCGAAGCATTTAGTTAAGATCGGTGAGGCTTATTGCGATTTAGTTGATAAGCACGGGAGAGATGTGGGATGAATAAACAAACTGAATTACTTGTGTCTGAATTGTCAAAAACGGTATCACTCATAAATAATGGCGCGAAAGCTATAAGCTCCGACATCTATTCTCAAATACCGGACATTTGCAATCAGATCGTTTTGGCTAGGCTAATGGCCTCAATATTCGGTGTAATTTGGAATACACTGCTTATTTGTTTTTTTATATTCCTTGCGATTTTTTTTAGAAAGAAGGCCATTAAACTCTATGAACACGATAAAAACGAGGCATCATCATATAGCCTATATTGTTTTTTTTGTTGTTCAGCTGCATTTGTTTTGTTTATTTTTCTTGGTCCTGTAATACAGGGTGTTTTTAAATGCAAATACACACCAAAAATCGTCGTGATTGAATTTATAAAATCGGAGAACAGGAAATGAAAAACGATTTCAAGCAGGGCGATAAAGTGATAGTGAACATAAACGGATCGTTTCAAAAGTGCCAAATATCAAAGGTTCTAAAGACTATGTGTAGAGTTATTCTTGAAAATGGAATTATAGCAATAGTTCACAAGTCTAGCGTAGAGGTGGGTCGGTAATGGACGATATTTTGCATAATATTTTCATGATTTTAATTGGAGTTGTGATAGGGAATATCAGGGTTAAGAGGGTGAAGAAATGAAAGCCGCGTCTCATGTATTGCAGATGATGCAGGAAGAGTGGGACAACTGGAACAAAGACGTTGAAGAATCAAGACGGATCTCTTTGCCTACTGTAACGTTCAGAGAAGCTTTTATCAGAGGGTTTAATCGTGCGGTAATGGAAAAAGGAGAAAACAATGAGGAAAATACCAACAATATTTGAGCGAGATTTTAATGGAGATCGTAATCGAGTCACATCAGACGTTCACAAGGGGTGCGAGTGGGTCTTTTCTGGCGAGGGAATTACGACTAAAAAGCTAGACGGTACGTGCTGTCTAATAAGAGACGGAAAATTATATAAACGTCGAGAAATTAAAAAAGGACAAACAATTCCTGATGATTTTGAGCCCTGTGATGACGATCCTGAAACTGGCAAAAAGATGGGGTGGGTTCCAGTAGGAGATAGCCCGGAAGACCGGTGGCATAGAGAGGCATTCTTTGCGAACAGTGACCTTCCTAATGGCACTTATGAGTTATTGGGGCCGAAAGTTCAAGGAAATCCTGAAAAATACGAAGTTCATTACTTGGTTAAGCACGGGCTTTTTGTTTTAGATGATGTTCCGCGAGATTACGACGGTCTTAAATTCTATTTATACGGAAAAGATATGGAGGGTATTGTCTTTCATCATCCAGATGGACGTATGGCAAAAATAAAGCTTAGTGATTTTGGAATAAAAAGGGAAGGAGAAAAATCATGAACCAGGTAAGTCTAATCGGAACACTGTCAGCTAAAGGCGAGGTCACAAAACACAACGAGAAAGAATATCTAAAGGCTACGGTAAAAATAGAGAAAGAGTATGCCGGAACAGTATATAAAGACCTAATCTCGCTATCTCTAAGAGGCGACAATGTTTTTAAGGCTCTAGCTATCGACGTCGGAGAACGCGTCTTGGTCACAGGCAGCCTGGCGTGTCGTGAGTACACTGATAAAGAGAGCGGAGAGATTCGCCGTTCTTCAACCGAAGTTTCAGTGTTCCAGATTGAGTCGCTTAATTAATTTTGCGTGCTAGAATGATTATCGGGACAAATTTCAACGGGGTGGGGGATATCATCAATGAAAAGTTTGGCGGTTATGGTTTCCGATGTGCTAAAAGAAAGGATCGTTCCGCCATTCGGAACAGTAAGTTTGATTTTTTCACAAGGTAAGTTAAAATATGTGCAGATAGAAGAAAGGGTTGACGTAGATCAGCCAAAAATAAAGCACTACACACTAACCAAATAATTTAACGCTACCGAAGAACGGGGCGGCCTATCCAGAAATGGACGGGTCGCCCTTTTTTTTTGCTTAAATTCAAATAAAAACAGGAAAAAATAGGAAATATGTCCAACCCATCAACTTACTTCAAGCCAGGACAAATAGCCAATCCAAACGGAAGGCCGAAAGGCTCCGTTTCCCCATTTACTAGGGCAAGAACGATCATTATGCGGATTTTTCAAAAATATGAGGCTGATTTTGAAGAGAAATTAGAAGCTGAGATACAGGAGTTTGGCACTATCACTTTTTACAGGCGGTATGTGGAGCCTATCGCACCAAAAGCAATCGAATTAACAGGCGATCTTAATTTCAACCAAGAGGAGTCGTCAAAAGATGACGTGTTGTCCGATATAGATGCTCTCCAAAAAAAGCTTTCTAAACCGACTAAAAATTGTGCAAAGCGCACTAGAAAATAATCTAGTCACTCCAAGCGAAGCTAAGACTCTTATCGAGAGATTGGAGTTTATGTGGCGTTGTTCGGATATTTTGGAATGGGGCAAATATTACTTCCAAGATAAGTTCACGCTCCCCTTTTGTGAAGAGCTTCACAGGTATTTCATCGAAGTGGCCGAAGACCCTTTCACATCGACACTAGCCCCAAGAGGGCACGCCAAGACCACCATTAAATGCTTTCTAATACCTATATTTTTTGCTCTAAATCATCCAGATAAGTTTAAGCACTATCTAAATATCCAGTCCACAAGCGCAAAGGCTGTTTCTGTAAGTCTTTCAATTCGTCATGAGCTTGAAAACAATGAGTTATTAATGCGTGATTATGGGTGTCTTGTTTCTGACGAAAAATGGACAGAAAAGCAATTCATTTTAACCAATGGCGTAATTTTTACTGCAATCGGTGCAGGGGAATCTTTTAGAGGGAAGAACTATCGAAATGTTCGGCCAGATTATGTTGTATTGGATGACCTTTATGACGAAGAAGATATAGAAAACCCTGACCGCGTATTAAAAAAGAACCGTTGGTGGTGGGGTACGGTTTACAAGGCTGTGGCAAATGATAGGCATGTGAGTATTCACATTCAAGGTACCGCAATCAATCGTAATGATCTTATGCATACCCTAATGAAGAATTCTAGGTGGAAGGGGAGAAAATTTCAGGCTGTAAAGAGCTGGGATACAGAAGAGGTTTTGTGGCCAGAGGCAAACACTATCGAGACCTTGAGGCAGGATAAGAATGATATGGGCTCCATTATGTTTGAACGAGAGATGCAAAACGAAGTTCGTGACGAAGCCTCAGCGATTATCAAACTATCTGACATCCGATTCTACGACGGAAGGCAATTTCCAACAAAATACAAAGCGGAAGAGAATAAAAAAAGAGAATGCCTGTATGACGTTCCAGAGTACGTCATTTGGAACCGTGGGTGTGTAGATCCCGCAGAAAAAGAAAAAGAGATAAATGACTTCACTGCAAAAGTTGCGGGTATTAAGACAAACCTTGGCAACATCTATATCTACGATGCAACCAACGAAAAGCTGTCATTTAATGCAAATAAAAACTCAATCATCGAATGGTCAAAGCGGCTTGCCCTTCAAAAGGTTTTAATTGAAACGAACAAGGGGCAGGCTCTTTTTGACGAAATAAACCGCACGACTGATATCCCTATCGAGGGTAAACATGAGACGAAGGACAAAATCACGCGTAAAACGGCGCAATCTGCAAAGTTTGAAAATCACAAGGTATTTATTTCAATGCTTATTCCGCAAGCGGTGAGAGACGAGCTTGTAGAACAGCTCACAATAAATAAGCCGACGCATGACGATTTAGCAGACGCGGCAATAAATGTTCTTGAATTTGATAGTAAGCGCGAACTATTCATAGGGTAAAGGGGAGAAAAATGGGGATTTTTAATTTTAAACGGAAACATAACGGACTTGAAACATTGGCACTTCTCGCACTTAGTAAAAAATCTACACTTTCAGATATCGTTCAAGATATGTTTGGTTCATCTAGTGGGGCTCCGGTCATCCGAACTGAATCAGACGAATTAAACTCATACAACGGTCAATTGCCTTGGGTGTCCATTGCTGTGGACTGTATTACAAGAGATATTGCGTCTCAGGAGTATTTTTTTACAGATTTAAACGGAAAGATAATTGATGACCGCCGTGTGCCCGATGAGATTAAAATGCCATTCGAGAACGGGTGGAATGGACTGTCATTTACTCAAATGCTGAAATTTATTGTGCCAAGTCGTTTATTGACTGGAAATTCCTATCTTTGGCGAGTTTCTGCCACAGCATGGGGGCTCAGTAGAGACGTGCAAGACACATTTATACCGCTAAGTGCAGAGCAAGTTAAGATCCGTTTGAAATATAATTATCTTGGTGTAGATCATTATCAAGTCACTTTAGGCGATGGATCTCAATTTGAGGTTGCGCCAGACGATATTATCCACCTTCGACAGAACGCTACAATTAACCCATTTATTGGCATTGGGAATATCGGGAAGATGCGCCTTCTCGTTGAAGGAGAGATAAGCGCGGCCCAGTATATTAACTCATTCCTTGTCGACTCGATGAAAATGCCTCTCATGTCGATGATTGAGACTGGCAGCAGAACAGATGAGGAGTCAAGGCGTACTAGGGATATATTGAAATCAAAATTTTCTTCAAGGTTTGCATATTTTAACGGTGAAGGTATTAGCCTTACTCAATCAAGCCTTTTGCAGAAGGACGTTGAATTTTTGCAGCTTCGTAGAGACGACAGACAGGCACAATTAAGCATGTTCGGCGTTCCACCTGTAGTTGCCGGTATACCGGATGATTCTAATAGGGCAACATCAGGTAATCAGTTTGTCGGGTACTTCAAGAGTACAATTAACCCAATTCTCAGGGAGCTTGCAGACGATTTTACTAGACAACATGTGTGGAGATACAACAAGAATATAAAATTCCAATTTAGGATGCATAGCGTTGGCGATGTTGATACGCTAATAAAGCAGGTTCAGGCGGGTATTATCAGTCCTAACCGTGCTTCTGAAATGTCTGGCGAGGAGTTTGATTTGCTAGATGAATCACGCAATACGTTCTACATGCCAGCTAACTTGATCCCAATCGGCTCAGAGCCTACGCCCGCACAGGTTGTGCCCCCTGAAGAAAAGAAATCTCTCGACCTATCCAACCCAAAAAACATAGACGAAATTTGCGAGAAATTCTTAAAGTCCGCTACCAATCCTAAACGATTTCAGGTGAAGTATATACGTGCGGCGTTTAAGTCTAGGAATGCAATTGAGGATAAATTTGTTGGAAAGTTATCAGCATTCTTTGAGTCTCAAAAGAAACGTGTCCTTATGAAACTAGAAGCCCAGTCAAAGGCGATTAAGGCCACAAGTGTTGAGCTTATTTTTGATTTTGACGAGGAAAGCGCATTGATGCGAGAGGAGATGAAAGGGCTTTATACCTCTGGCGTCCAACGATCTATTGCAGATGTCAATGCAATAACGAATTCAAGAGTGAACCTAAACACCTCTAACCCGTTTGTCGCAGCATCAATAAACAAGCTTGGTGACCGCATTACGGGGCATCGAGATAGAAGCGGGAATTTGATATCAGTATCGGACACCACCCGTGATGCGCTACAAAAGCTTTTGACAAACTCAGTTAACGAAAACTGGAATATCAACCAGCTACAAGACGAGATTCAAGGAAAATTCGATCAGTGGCAGGGGTACAGAGCAAGAATGATTGCTAGAACAGAATCAAGGGCCGCTTGGGATGCTGGCGCGAAGGTAGCCTATCAAGAAATAGGTGTTGAAAAGGTCGATATTGTCGGGTGTACACAGTTTGAATCTGATTCAGATTGTGGAGCGCAAGGAAAACTCGTATCCGAAATAGACAGTCTTATTTTCCACCCTAACCATATCGGATGCCCTGCACCATCGGCAGAAATTTAATAGTTGACAATTGACGAAACAGATATAGAATTTTAATTGAGGTCACACGAATAAAAAAACCTTTTAGGTAAAAAAGTTCCGGCCTCATTAATTGAATAACTTTATCGCTACCGAAGAACGGGGCGAGAATCAGGCAGAAATGTCTTGATTCTCGCCCCTTTTTTTTTGTCCAAAAAAAGGATTGAAGTTGAAAGAGAAGTTCGGGCTAAAGAAAATTGAAGATGGCGTTTATGAGGGCCGAAAGGTCGTCGAGATGCTTGATTTTAAATCAGAAACGGACGAATCGGGGGACTTGTTCGTTTCTGGCTATGTGAATACAAAAAACAAACCAGACGCTTACGGGGATATCCCCTTTGGGGATAACGTTTACGATCTAAAAAGATATGCAAAGAATCCCGTACTTTTAATTGACCACAACAATTCAGCGGCAGCGATTGCCGGAAAGTCTGTGTTGCAACAAGAGGATAAAACCGGATTTTTTAGCAAATTCTTGATGATGAAAAATCCTCAAACGGAAATTGCAAAGCACGTTATCGAAGCCGTTAAAGAGAAGCTCTTGCGGGCGTTCAGTATCGGCGGGATTTGGAAATTTGAGGACGAGACAAACCGTCAGCACCTCACAAAAGCGGTTATTCATGAGGTAAGTCTGGTTGCCATCGGCGCAGACCCTCGTGCATTGGCGTCATCTATAGGCTCTAAAGCGATAGTGGAAACGAACAAAGGCCGCATGTCGGAGTTCGTGGCGCACTTAATTTCAGAGTATCGGAAAACAGAAGATCAGAAAATTATCGAATTAATTCATGCAATAAAGGGGCAAAACAATGGGTAAATTAGGCGAGTTAGTTAAAAAGTTAATCTTAGAGGGTAAATCAGACGAGGAAGTTGCATCAGAAGCTCTTGCTACTGATTTAGGCGTAGAAGTTTCTGCAAAATCTGTTTTGGCAGAAATCAAAGCGGCAAAAGCACTTGATGAGGTTATGCACGGTCTTGCAGAGGCAAAACGTATTGCTGCTGAGGCTCAATCAAAAATTGATGCTGACGCAGATTTTGAAAAACGTCTTGATGAAAAATTTGAAGCGAAATTAAAAACCATCTCCGTTAATCCTTTTCAAAAATATGGTCAGAAAATTACAAAACAGTGGGATAACGCAAAGAAAGATTTTGTCTCTATAGATGATTCTCGTTTTTCTGATTCTCACAAAATAATGAACGATCTACTTCTAGCTGTTGCAACTAAAGACAATGCTAGCGCGCACGGAATCTCAAAATCAATCGATGTGGAAAACGAGAGATACGGTATTAAAGCGACAATGCGTTCTGATTCAAACGCTGTTGGGGGATATACAATACCAACAGAAGTTGAATCAACCATTCAGCAGCTAACCTATCTACAATCAGTCGTTTTGCCTTTGGCCATGACTGATACGATTATTGTTGAAGGTAAGGTTTACCCGACAATCGGATCAGTAACGATGACTGATATTGCGACGCAAGACACAGCAATAACCGAAACAAACCCAACGGTATATAACCCAACAATCGAGATGAAGCGTGTGGGTGCATTCAGCCGAATTTCTAACACATTACTTCGACAAAAAGGGGCAGATCTTACAAGTGCGTTTAACACTGCTTACGCGTCTGCACGGGCACGCTACATCGATACCCGCGCAACAATCGGAAATATCACCGGGGCGTCTCAAAGTCAGGATGGTCTCGTTTGGCTAGGAGTTCAAGAGTCTACACCAGTTGCATACGCCGATTTAAAAACAGCAACAGGTCAAGCTGCTTTACTAGCAATGCTAGAAACCATCAACCAAGAAGTTGACGCTGAAAAATTGGTGTTTATGTTAAATCAGAAACTTTATAACCAAGTTGGACAGATGGAAAATTCAGGCGGTTTTAGCTTATTCCCATCTTTCTACACGGGCGGAGAGTTTAAGCCTTTTGGGGTTAAAATCGCTCGTAACGTCAGAATGACAAACGCCTTGCAGGTTTCAGAAGACAACAGCACTGGCGGGACAGACTCCGCTATCATCCTGTGCGACTTTTCAAAATTCATGATCGGAATGGAAGGTGGAATTCGCATACGCTCAACTATGGACGAGCGCTCACTTTACGATCAAACAACCATCATTGGTGTTGAGCGTATGGGTTGGGATGTTCTTTACGACAACACAAGCGCCCCTGGTGGTATTTGCAGAGTGCTTGAAGTCACAGGAGCAGGATCTTAATGAAATACAGAGTTAATTGCGAAGAGTTAAGCGTCCGGGTAGCCGGGCGCAATGCTGCTCAAGTTTTAAAAAAAGGCTCTGTATTGGCTACTGAAATAGTAGCTCTTTACTCAGAATCAAACTTAAGGGCAATGGTCCATGATGGTCGTTTGATCGTTGACGGTGAAGAGCTGTCCAACAAAAAAATGCCTGGCGCATCAAAGAAAAAAGGGGCTAAGGATGAATAAAAAAAGATATTTATTAGCAGCCTTATTAGTCTGTTTACAGACCTCTACGGCGTTTGCTACCGCTGACACATTCCGTGTAATCCGGAGCGGAAATTTAAAAAAAACCGCTTCACCAATCGTCACCGATCTTACCGTTGAAGGAACAGTGACGCTTCAAAAAGCACTTGTTCAAAAGAACATCACTCTTGCGGATGGGGCAACATCTCTTGATGCGTCACTTGGAAGCATTTTTGTAACACAGGCGAATACAGGAGCAACTGTTTTGGCTTCAATCAGCAACCCCGTTGCAGGTCAAATCATTACCATCATCGGTGGCAGTGATACAAACTCAACAACTCTTGCAGATGCAGGAAACTTTAAACTTTCAGGCGCAATGACGTTTAGTGCAAAAGATTCATTAACACTATGTATCATAGATGCAACGAATTTCGTTGAAGTTGGAAGGACAAATAACTAATGCGCAGGTTAGCACTAGCATTTTTATTTTGTTCGCTTATTTCCGGTAGCTCAGTATTTGGGCTATCGGTTGTAAAAGGGAAGCTTAATTTTTCTGCTACCGCAAACACGTCAGTTCCAATAACAACATTGAATTCAGGCGTTTGGGTGATTCAGTCTGACGCAAACGTGTACTTCAATCCATATTCAGGAACCCCCGCGACAACAGATTTTTTAATACCAGCGGGCCAAAGTATGGATTTATTTCCTATTTATTTCGCAGCGGGGAAAACCATCAGTTTTAAAGCTGTTTCAGGCACTGCAAACATTAAGGTAATCCGATATGAGTAAGCGAATAGCGGCGTTAGTTTTCCTGTTCGCTTTCTCGCTAACTGCACACGCAGTTACGTTTTTTGGTGGGGTCACAACTGCCAATATTACTGGTGTTGTTGGGGTATCTAGTGGGGGTACTGGGGCAACATCAGCTAGCGGGGCCAGAACTAGCCTTGGCCTTGGAAATATAGACAATACTTCGGACGCTAATAAGCCCGTATCTTCACTGCAACAAACAGCACTAGATTTAAAGGCTACCACCGCGACACTTAGCAACTATGTCCCAATTTTAAGGACTGTGAACGGTCATGCGCTAACAACAAATGTCACTATTTCCAAGTCAGACGTGGGGCTTTCAAGTGCGGACAATACTTCAGACTTAAATAAACCCGTGTCGCTAGCTACACAGACGAAATTAGACCTTAAAGCAACAGTTGCAACGCTCAACAATTACATTCTTAAAACAGCAACGGAGAACTATGACACAGCATACGCGGATCGGAATAAATGGGATGGCGGGTCTACGGGCTTGACGGCGGCAACAGGTCGATCAAGTTTAGGGTTGGGAAGTATCGCGACGCGGAATCAGGCCGATTTTGTAACGACGTCGAATCAGGCTTCTACAATTGCGGGATATGTTCCAATTTCAAGAACGGTTAACGGTTACGCCTTATCTAGCAACGTATCTTTAATAAAAAGCGATATTTCTCTGGGTAACGTCGACAACACGTCCGATGCCGATAAGCCCGTATCTTCACTACAACAAACAGCACTAGATTTAAAGGCTACTACGGCCACACTTAGCAACTACACGCTAACAATAGATTTAAATAACGCAGTTTCACTACTAGCAACAAAAAACGCTAGTCTTGTGCAGTTCACAAATGAGCCAGGGTACTTGACAGCAGCAACGCTCGGAGTAGTCACAGCTAATTTGGCAACTAAAGACTATGTAAATACGTCGCTAAACGCATACGCTAAGACGTCTACACTAAATAACTATGTAAGAACGATAAGAACCGTAAATGGTCACGCGCTTAGTGCAGACGTTACAGTCACTAAAGCGGATGTACTCCTTGGAAGCGTTAATAACACATCCGATGCTAATAAACCTATTTCAATCGCAGGGCAAACCGCATTAAATCTCAAATTCAATATTGCATCGGCCAATAGTTATATCCTTAAGACGGCGACAGCTAACTATGATATGGCGGTTGCAGACAGATTAAAGTGGGACGGTGGCGCCACGGGGCTTACTGCAGCAACGGGGCGAACTAGCCTTGGGCTAGGTTCAATGGCCGTTCAAAATACAACTGATTATGTGACAACCTCAAATCAAGAGGGGAACTTAGCAAATTATGTTCCTGTGACACGCTCTGTGAATGGCC
>Ga0208974_1000992_pt1 | contig 11281 bp, 10 predicted proteins | sample GreLakmeER15MSRF_FD_187699 | JGI IMG/M metagenome (GOLD analysis project Ga0208974, IMG submission 187699) | Freshwater lentic microbial communities from great Laurentian Lakes, MI, USA - Great Lakes metaG ER15MSRF (SPAdes) | ecosystem: Environmental > Aquatic > Freshwater > Lake | place: Great...
AGTTTGTTTGATAATATCGCCGTTTGTGCGACCAATTGTGTCGCCAGTTACCCAGGCATTAGATGCAATAGCATTGTTAGTTGTTGCAGTTGGTTGTGCGTTGGCTGTGACTGTGGCAGGAGCCGCAACGTTTGCACCGGTAAAGGTCAATGTAGAGGCAGCGGTGTATCCAGTACCTGTGTTGGATATGCCCACAGCTTTGATAGCGCCGTTAGCATGTAAATAAACTGTACCAGCAACCGCAGTGGCACCACCTGTTACTGTAGGTGCACTGAATGCAGCCGCAACGTTGGCAGAGTAATATCCAAATCCTAGGTTACCGGTAAAAGTCAAAGCAACATTACCACCTGTAGAATAAAGTGCCTCTCCACCGACTGCGTTAGTGTTGCGATTTCCGAAATAAATTGATTTAATTGGCCGTCCCATTTTGTTTCTCCTTGTGTTAGCGTTCTAGGCCTACGCAGAGGGTTACTGCATAAACTCTCATCTAAGAGCGAACATTATATTTACCATTTTTATTGACTTTTTCCTGTGCCAGTGTATAATAAATATCAAAAGGAACATACTATGGATGTAGATTCAGCCGCAACATTTTTATCATGTGTAATACTATTTGGAGCAGGCTTTGCCATCCTTGGTATCACAGTTATTTTTCTAAACAACATTACTCACAAATATTGGAAACCAATTCGTATCTTCACCGAAGACAGTTGGATTTTTAATGTGGGTAATACACTACCTGGTAGGTTTGTTGAGCCACATGAAATAGAACCAAAGATTCCCCCGGTACTAGACAAGAAAGTGTAACAGATTTGTAACAGTTTTTAGCGTAAATAATATTATGCTAAAAACTTATCGCAGTATTTTTATCAGTGATGTACATCTTGGTACTCGTGACTGCAAAGCAGAGCAGTTAAATAATTTCCTCAAAAACAACACGTGTGAAACATTATATCTAGTAGGGGATATAATAGATGCATGGAAAATTCAACAAAATAAATTACGATGGAAACAAAGCCACACCAATGTGGTTCGCCGTGTGCTTGGTCACGCCAAACGCGGGACTAGAGTTGTATATATAGCAGGCAATCATGACGAGTTCTTGCGTCCAATGATTCCTTATGCGGCAACATTTGGTAGTATTGAAATATGCAATCAATGTGAACACATAGGTGCAGATGGTCGACACTACCTAGTGGTACACGGCGATCTATTTGATGGTATCACCCGCCTGGCACCGTGGTTAAGTTTTTTGGGAGACCGAGCATATGACTTTATCTTGAGACTTAATAGTAGGTTCAATTGGATCCGCCACCGCATGGGTTTTGGATATTGGAGTCTTAGTCAGTTTCTTAAACATAGAGTTAAAAAAGCCATCGACTTCATGTTTCACTTTGAACGGAACCTTGCAGCCTACTGCAAAAAAAGAGGGTTCGATGGCGTGGTGTGCGGTCACATACATCACGCAGAAATAAAAGAAATTGACGGTGTGATATACATGAACGATGGCGACTGGGTTGAAAGCTGTACCGCACTGGTAGAACATCACAAAGGCCACTGGGAAATAGTAACATGGACACAAACAAATGACAAAGAAAATATTGATAATAACGGACAACTTACCGGATCAGATTAATGGCGTGGTCACCACTTACAAGAACATTGAGGCTTGTGCGATACTGGATGGTTATCGTGTTGATTATATTGATCCCAGGCGGTTCCGCCATGTTGATTGTCCTGGCTACAACGAAGTCAAACTTGCCATTCCGCGGGAGATGGGCAAGAAGATCGAAGAGATTGATCCGGATCATATCCACATCGCCACAGAAGGTCCTATCGGTCTGTGGGCTAGAAAGTATCTTTCAATATGTGGTTATAGGTATAACACCGCTTATCATACTAAGTTTCCTGAAGGACTGAAGAAGTTATTTGGTATTCCTGAAGCAGTGACTTGGCCCTTGGTGCGTTGGTTTCACAAACACTCAGGCAAAGTGCTGACCACAACCGACACAATGGTGCGTGAATTGCAATCACACGGATTTCGGGGTGAGATAGTTTCTTGGACTCGCGGTGTCGATCGTGACATATTCCATCCCGGTCATAGACAAAAAACAACCAGCAAGTATTTGCTGTGTGTCAGCAGAGTTAGCAAAGAAAAGAACCTAGAAGTATTTCTTGAAATGGATTACCCTGGGTATCTTAAGATAATGGTAGGCGATGGCCCTATGCTGGAAACTTATCGGAAACAATACCCTGATGTACATTTTACCGGATTCAAAACTGGTGAGGACCTGGCTCGTTACTATGCCAACGCTGAAGTATTTGTGTTTCCTAGTAGGTGGGAAACATTCGGTATTGTGATGATTGAAGCCATGGCCTGTGGTACACCAGTTGCGGCATTTCCTTGCCAAGGCCCAGAAGATGTCATTGACGAAGGCATTACGGGCTGTATGAATACTGACTTGAAACAAGCAGTCACTGATTGTTTGTTTTTAAATAGACAACAAGTATGGGCGGGTAGTGCTCGTTGGTCATGGGAACGAGCTTGGGAAATTTTTAAAAATAATTTGGTAAGTGTAATATAACTGTAACACTATTGTTATTAAATAGTTGTGTAACAAGGAGATTTAATGAACAAGTTTTTAGCAATTTTACTAGCGACAGTATTAATTACTGCTCAAGCACAGACCATAACAGGTGCTGGCGCAACATTCCCATACCCTATCTATTCCAAGTGGTCTGAACTTTATAACAAAGAAACTGGCGTAGCACTCAACTATCAATCAATTGGATCCAGTGGCGGCATTCGTCAAATTGATGCCCGGACAGTGACCTTTGGTGCAACTGATGCTCCTGTGACTGGAGACAAACTAGACAAAAACGGTCAAGTACAGTTTCCTGCTATCATTGGCGGAACAGTTCCTATTGTTAACTTAGATGGCTTTAAACCTGGCGAGTTGCGTATCACAGGATCTGTGATGGCAGAAGTGTTCTTGGGTGAAATCTCCAAATGGAATGATCCAAAATTGGCGGCACTTAATCCAAGCAAAAAATTGCCTGACTTAGAAATTACTATTGTGCATCGTGCAGATGGTTCAGGCACAACATTCAACTGGACAGACTACTTGTCATCTACCAGCGTCAAGTGGGCTGAAAAAGTTGGCAAAGGTGCCGCAGTCAAATGGCCGGCCGCCTCATCAGTGGGTGGCAAGGGCAATGAAGGTGTTGCTGCCAACGTACAGCGAGTCAAAGGCTCCATTGGCTATGTTGAATATGCTTATGTTAAAAAGAACAACTTGACTTTCTTGCAGTTGCAAAACAAGTCAGGCCGATATGTGAGTCCAGATGATCTAACATTTGCGGCGGCCGCGGCAGGTGCTGATTGGTTTTCAGTCCCTGGTATGGGAGTAAGCATTGTGGATCAAAAGGGTGATACAGTATGGCCCGTAAGCACAGCCAGTTTTATTATCATGTACAAAGATCCCACAGATAAGAAAGCCAGCCAAGATACGTTGAAGTTTTTTGACTGGGCGTTCAAGAACGGTAAAAAAGCCGCAGAGGAATTGGACTATGTGGCATTGCCCGACAGTCTTACAAAACAAATTCGCGAGCGAGTTTGGAGTCAGATTAAATAAACAAACCGGCCGCAACGATAGAGCGGATGTTGGAACTCGTAACCAACACTGAAGCACCCTCGGGTGCTTTTTTTATGTCAACAAAAAAGGGCCTTTCGGCCCTTTGATGTAAACTTCCCATCTCGTTGAGAATAAAAGTTTAATATTCCAATTACTGGAATGATAAGTTGCTTACTGCAATGCTTTCTAGGTAGTCGGCAGCGTTACCCAAAGATGACGCTGTGTTTGTCAACTCAACATATCCGTAACGAGTCATAAAGCCTACGACTGGTTCGAATGTAGCTGGGTCAAGAACAACACCAGAACTCATTAGAGGAATATATGGGCAATAGAACGCGGCTGCATCAGCCTCGCTAGTACCTTTGTATCCAACCAATACAGAGGCTGTATCGCTTGCATAGCTGTCAACATATATACGCATAGCACCATTCAATGTACCAACAAACTTGGTGTTTGTAGGAGCTTCAAATGTACCTTCTGTTGTACGAGCAAACGCACTAGTAGTTGCACTTTGCAATACTGTCAATGCGGCTGGACTTACAACTGCCCAGTTAGCGGCACCACGGCGTGTGCGCTGTGCAATCAAGTTAGCGGCACGGTTAATAACAACTGCCAATGCGGCATGCTCGTCACCAACGAATGTAGCTGTACCAGATACTGTAGCTTGGTTATATGTGTATGTAGAACCACTTAGAGCACGTAGGCTACCAAGAATTTCTTGGTCGATTTCAACTGTGATTTCTTGAGCCAAAGCTGCCATGATTTCAGCTTCAACATCCAAACCGTGCATAGACTGTGCGTCTTGAGCGGCTTCAAATGTCCAACGAGCAGACAATTTGCGTGTTTTAGCTTCAACAACTTGTTTCAAGATTTGAACATTGATACGACGACCAGGTACACCTTCAAGAGCACTTGTAGCCTGTGCTTTGTCGTCTGCACCACCCGAGTATGCTGAAGCAATCTTGAATGGGCTCAATGCTTCATCACCAGCAGTAACATCTGTACCACTTGTGCTGTTAACATCATCAGCATAACGAACACGTAGAGTGTGAATCTGACTGACTGGACCTGTCATTGGTTGTACACCAACGATTTCGTTAGCAATAACTGTAGGCATAACACGACGGATAACCGGTAGAATTACACGGTTAAGAGTTGAAATGTTACTTGCGCCAGTTGCGCCAACTGTTGCACTCTCAGCCAAATGCTTACGAGTGTTTTCTAATACTACCGACATAGAGGTACGGCGTGAACCATTTAAACCTTCTAACAGGGCTTCTTTGGTTTCGCCCCAACGGCTTTCTAATAATACTTGTGACATAATTTTTCCTTTTTCCTTTTAGGGTTTACTTTAGCCCTGCTAAACGCTTTAATGCGATAACATTGCTGTCATGTGCTTCAACAACGGTTTTAGCAGTCTTATCTCCAGTTACTTCGCTACGGCTTTCAGCTAATACAGCTTTTGGAGCTGATGTCTTAACTGTTCCGTTGTTTAGTACTGCTGGAAGATACTTTTCATATGCACTCTGCAACTTTGCAGTTTGCACAGATTCTAACAAGTCGCTCATAATGGCGGCTTTTTCCTTATTCAAAGGCTTCAACATGGACTCAAGCATTACCTTGCGTTCTTGTGATTCTTTGATAATACGGATTTCTTTTTCTTTTGATTCTACTAGAACTGAATTCTGTTCAGCTTGCTTCTTAGCTTCCACTAAGGCCTGCTGAGTCTGTTTAACAGATTCTTGTAGTTTACGAACTTCTTTGTTCTCATTCAAGTGAGTAACAGCAAATTCGCTGGCAAAAGCTTCAAATAAACGACGACCAAACATGTTCTCACGAGCAGTATGGATATCTTCTTTTAGTTGAGTTAATTCTGACTCTAGCTTGGTAGCTACAGATTCTTTTACAAGTTCACTAGCACGACCAATGAACGCTGTTTGTAGTTTGGCCATTTTATCTTTGGCTTCTGCTACTAGGCGTACTTTAGTTTCTACCACTGCTTGTTTGTCTTGTTCAAATTCAGAAATTTCTTCAGCTAAAGCCTTGATAACAAACGATTCAAGTTTAGCAATGCTATTCTCGTATTGTTTGCGATCGCTACGAAGTTCTTTAATTTCTTCGGCTAGTTTAGTAACCATGAAATTGTTGAACTTAACTGAGCTTTCAGTCATGTGCATATTGAAACGCACACGATCTTCAGCTAGGGCTTTCTTTTCTGTATGAAATTCTTCTAATTCGCTAGTAAGACTTTCTGTAACCATCTTGTCTAGAGCTTCAACCATTACACTTTTGTCATGTTCGTAGCGACCTGCAAATTCCTCGCGTAGCTCAGCGCGAACTTGTTCGCGGGCTTCGTTCAGTTTGGTTTCCCAAGCTTCACTTAGAGCTTGTTGAGTGCTTTCGTTTATAAGGCCACTGTCTAACAATGGTTTGATAGCATCTAACATTTAGGTTTCTCCTATTTTAACTTCAATTCGTTGATTAGGCGCATAACGCCTGCTTGTACATACTTCTGTACTTTTTGATCTTTACTGGCTTCACGTGCCACTTCAAACAACTCAGCACCACCACGCATGTTCATAAGACTCTCATACACAGCTTTTGGATATGCATGAGGTGCGCTAGGTTGTGCCACGATGTCGACGGTAATGATTTCAAAATCACTAACGTGTCCACTACTTTCGTTTACCTGACCTGAGCCGCGACTGCTAACACCCAGCTTGACGCCACTTGTCAACATGGCTCTTACAAGCTCGCCCATTGGGGTTGGTAAAAGTTTTAATTTACCATGTCCGCAGTTGCCTTCCATCCACATGCGTGTGATCATATGGCTAACACGGTCTAGATTAATTTTTAAATCATCAGGATGATCAACTTCGCCTAGTACACTGTATCCAGTCTTTAGTTGGTCATTAATAGTACTAACAGCCTTCTCAATTTCACGAACAGGGTATACTCTCTTGTTGTGGTTTTCAACTCCACCTTCAATGAATACCCCGGTCATAAAGAGATCCTTTGCCTTGCCATCTGCACTACCTTCTTCAAGAATAGTGATTCCGGCTTGATCAAAGGACAAGTGTTCTCTGAGATAACGGGCTGTTTGCATTCGTATTATTTGCCTGTGTTTTGTTTTAGTACAGTCTTGTCAGTAACTGGCACTTTACCGCCTGTTGTTTGACCTTCTGGACTATTAGCTGATTCCCAGTTCTTACCCACTGGGCTTGTCTTTTTGCTACCGCCAGGTGCATTCTGGAACTTCTCATTAGAGAACTTGCCTTCACCTTTGCTGTATTCATTGTTTGGCTTTGGAACAGGCTTGCCGTCTGGACTTTGCTCAGATCCGCCGCGGTTCAAGTTCTTGCTTGTACCACCAAAGTCAGGACCAGTTTGCTTGCTGATAGAATTAGTGTTTACAGGAACTTTTTTGCCGTTACCAGCTTCTGTACCTTCAGCATTGTCACCTTCGCCGCCGTATACTTGACCAATTTGATCTACATATTCGCGCATTAGTTGTGCAACACTTTTAGGACCATTGCTTTTAGTTTCTTTAACTTCAGCTTTGTCTTCTTTGTCTTCGTCCTTGTCATCTTCAGTGTCTTCATCAGACTCTTCAGCTTCCATCATGCCTTCACCAAATTTTGGCTCTTCTGCACCAACTTCTGTTGGGCCGTCCATGCTATCCATGCTGTCCATGTTATCGGCGTCTGGTTCACTGTGGCCACCATCCAATTGTGCTTGGATTTCAGCAAACATGTCTTTTAGCTCGTCGATGTCAGCTTTGGTAGCTGGCTCGTCACTGCCCATGTCATCACTGTCCATGTCAGTGGGTGGCATGTCGCCACTTAATTCGTCTTCGTCTTCTGGATCTTCACCGTCAAGACTGAATTCGTCTTCTTCACCTTCTTCAGCAATGCCGCCAGTGTGGTCAGCTTGGATTTCGTCGGCTAATGCTTCTTGTGCGTCGCCGCCAAAAGTCTCGCCCATCTGTTCCTCGTCCATAAGACTTTCATAGATGTCACGACTTTTTTCGACTACAATCTCGTGGAATAATTCACGAGCTTTTTGTTCGTTTTCATTGATGATATACTCAATCAATTTTTCATACTTGTTCATAAGAACTCCTTTTAAAGTGGCTTTGTGTAGTTATTTACATAACTACGCATATTTATATGTTAAATGGGGGTTTTTTGATGTATTCTGCGAAGCTAGTCGGTATTACATCGGTGGTGCGCCGGCAGCCGCGGCGTCTGGAGCAGGTGCATATTGTGATGCAACAGATTTTAACTTCTTCTCATGTTCGAATTTACGCACATCATTGGCAATTCTCAGCTTGTTTAGGTGTGCCAAAGTCAAGCGAGTCTTACGCAAATCCTTTAGTTTTAATACAGTATTGTCATCTTTTTCAGATGCATATCCGTCAGGATTTGCTTTAATTACATCAGGTTGAGCTAGTTCGTACAGGTTCATATAGTGTATTTAACCCGATTAGATTAAACTGGGGCCGCTGGGGCGGCACCTACTGCTGGTGCCGGATTGGCACCTGCTTCTGGGGCGGCACCTTCAGCGCCTGCGTCAGGTGTTACATTACCCAAATCACTTTCAATTGCACCCGGACTAATACCCATACTACGCAAGTTGGCAGAGTCTGCAGGAGCCTCTTCTACCTTACCACGCTCTTCGTTCCAGGCTATTTCGTTTTCTGCAATTTCCATTTCGCTTAGGCCCAAATAGCGTTTTAGTAAGAAACGCTTGGCCAAGTATGGTACCTGCTCTAACTGTGTAAATGTAGCGATACGAGCACTATCAATGTCTGCTTGACGATATTGTGCAAAGTTTTGTGGTGGTTCAAACTTTAAATCAAACAGCTGGCTGTCGATGTTTATGCCTCTCCACCGCATGAACATCTTGAACTCTTGGTCTAGTTTGTCAATGATCATGGCCTGTAAGCGCAGGCAATACTGTGTGAAACGCCATTCTTGGATGAGTGCTGTGCTCACTTTACCGTCACTGTAGCCTTGTGTGCCATCATCTACGCCCGACGGCAAATAACTAGCAGGAATACGCAGACCACGGAACAATTTGTTGGTAAAGAACTTCAAATCTGTAATTTCGCCCAGGTTCTGACCGCCAGGCAACGGTTCAACACTACTACCGCGTCCGTCTGCTGTTACAGGAAAGAAGAAATCTTCGTTAGTTGATAAGGGATTATATGTAGCATCCATCATGTTGACGCCACCTCCGGTTTGTGTGGGAATACGGCGCTGATGGATTTCGTTTTTGATACGCTCAACAAAGGCCATGGCCATGTGAGGAACCATGTTGCCCACATCAATCTTAAAGATTCGTCGTTCCGGAGCTCGTTGTACACGATATATGATAATAGCATCTTCTAATAATTCTTTTTGTTTGAATACTTTGAACACATATTCTAATACACTGTTGCCAAATGGCCAAAATATATCCAGACCTTCAGTCAGGCTCAAATGCACCACATGTTCTGCGTTTATTACAGCTTCACTTTGTGCATGTTGAAATCTACCGCCACCGCCCGAGGAACTGTTTGGTTGTATATAGGCTCCGCTGGGACCACCGCTTTGTGAGTGGTTAGTAAAAGTATCACTGGTAGTGACTGCTGTCACAGTTAAGTTTTGAAAGTTTGGATTGATATCTTTGATAACGTACTGCTCGGGCTTCTTGCCTTCACCTTCATTCACAATAACTTTAACAACCTTGCTCATTTCAGTCCAGAACATTTTAAATGTTTCTGGATCACGAATAAACACTTGATCTCCATACTTGATGGTATTACGAACTACCTTGAAGATACGCTTGTTAAGTTCATTCAAGTTGACCCACTGTTGTAGCTGTTCTTTGATAATCTTAACTTCGTTGTCTGTGGGTTTTTCTTTGAAGTCGATGGTAAATGCTGTGCCATTTTCGTCATTCTTTTGTGTGCAGAATTCTGCTAGAATATCCAGGGCCGCATTGATTTCACTGTCCATGTCCATTTGTTCGTATTGATTGTAACGCTCGATACGATTTGGATGTCCAATATAAACTTCAGGTAGATTGCTTTGCCAGTTTCTGTAGCCAGGATCTGATCGTTGATCTGTACCAGACACTGCTGTAGCACCACTGATAGGGCTGCCGCCATATTGGGTGTTGCTGGTTTTAAAATACTTTTTCCATCCGGCCATAGTATGTTCTCTTTTTAATATTTACCGTTATTTAATAGCTGTTGTTCAATATACCGCTCGAAATATCTTTCTGTTCGCCCATCAAATCTGCCATGGTTATATGATAATCCAATTGCTTGGCCACAGTGTCTTTCATTTCTTCCATGTGTTTGGCAATGGCATCCATTGGACTACTAGACTGTGAATTGTTACTCATTGATGCTGATAATACTTTAATGGCATCTGTTAAATCTTGTATCAATTGACTATTTCCAAGTGTAACCGGAATAGTTCTACCATCTGGCAAAGGCACTGCGGCTTCAATTCCTTGTTCACCAAATATTGCCGGTTGATCTGTAATTCCACCAAAAGCAAACTGTTTCAAGCGGCTTTCTTTGGCAGCCTTTAGTCTGGCATTCTTTGCTTCCAAATTGGCTTGTCTTGCGGCATATGCGGCTGCACTTTCATCTACTTCTGCTCGTTCTTTTTGTGCTGTTGATGCATTTGGGTCTGCCAATATTTGTGCAGTGTTTTCTGCGGCAGCGTTTGCCGCTTTTTGTTCTGGTGTTACTTCTACGCCCGGCTTCTTCTTGCCACCGTCTAATTCGTCAATCTTGCCCTTTACATAGGCTGTAAAATCTGCCGCAACTTTTAAAGCTTCTTGGAAGTAGGCCATGGTCTCGGCGGCATTTTTTGCCAAGATGTTGGCATAGGCTGGCAAGTTGTCGGTGGCAAACTTTTCCATTTGATTCTGGAATCCAGTCATTTGTGCTGTTAAACCCTGATAACCTTTGGTCAGGCCATCAGTGGCTTCACTTTGTGAAATGGCTGCCGCCCGGCTTTTCTCTGCCGCATCGGGATCGAGTTGATAGTTATTGAGGTTGGTTTCTAAATCCGCCAAGCCACTAACAACACCGCTAGTGTTTTTACTCATCAATTGTGCAGTGCCCACAGCACTACCTTCAGCTAAGGTTTTTGCCCTTGTTGCCGCCGCCGCTTCGCTCATGGCTTGCTGTGTATCAGCTGTCATTGTTGCACTACCAGCATTTACACCTGCCGCTGTTTTCTTCAGCATCTCCATGGCTTCGGCATTACCGGCAATCATTGGATCTGTTACCGTGCCGCCGGAAATCATCTGCATCAGAGCAGTTTGCATGCCTGGACCCAGTGTGCTCATAGTGGCATGTGCTGACAGAAATGCCTTGCGTTGTTCTCCATCCAATTTGTTCATCATTGCGCCGCGCATACTTTCTGAACGAGCTTTGTCCATTAGTTTCTTAGCATCTTGTCCGGTGATATCACTGATAACCTTCAAATTGACTGCATAATCTTTTGTTTGCTTTGCTAGTTCAGCTGGAGCCAGGTTTTTAATGTCTTGACCTGAAGCCTTTAATGTTGCACCATACTGTGCTACCAATCCTGCTTGTTCTTCGTAAGTATATCCTAGAGCCAACAACTCATCACGCATGG